>ENA-ORDA01000046-ORDA01000046.1-marine-metagenome-genome-assembly--contig:-NODE-46-length-118586-cov-36.806968_pt1 | contig 118586 bp, 94 predicted proteins | sample MGYA00237778_ERZ508506 | MGnify/ENA primary metagenome ERZ508506 (study PRJEB26177, sample SAMN06267891) | marine metagenome | isolation source: Monterey Bay, California, USA | place: Pacific...
GATTCAACGCCGCCCTCATGATTGTTGATTGGACCCTGAACGCTGGATTGAACACCTCTTCATGGGTTCAAACATGCGCTGGCTCTTCCGAGGTTGCTACCGGCGATTTCAACGGCGACGGCCATGATGATTTGGTTGCCTTTGCATACGGTTCTGATCTGGCGTGCGTGCATCTCATGAACGCTGCAACAGGAGCAATCGGCGCAGCACAAAGCATCGCGCTCTACAGCAACAGCATCTCTGCCTCTGCTGGTGACTTCGATTTGGACGGTTACGCCGATCTCATTTCAATCCACTCAGGCGGCACCTTTGCTCTGCGCACTTACAATGATAAAACAAACAGTTTCACATCAAATCTTACTCATACGGTGAACATGAACGGTACAACTTCTGCTACAACACTCGCTTACTTGACTGCGGGTGTCTTTGCAAACAATTCCACAACATTCAGTGCAGTTGTTACGGATTTATTCGGTCACAGCACGCCTTTGAGTTGGGTGAATGCCAGTGGCATCACTGAAAACCCAAACCATTTCGATGGTCTGGGCTCACAACCAATTGCAGGAGACGTGGATGGCGATGGCGATATCGACTTTATTGGTACAAATCAACAGGGTTACACGATTGCCCTGAACGTGGGCTTGCAATGGAACGCGAGCAATGTTTTGGCAACGAATGACCTCGCTTCTGCGAGCGCCCTCAACAATGCTTCAGTGTTCGATCACGACGGCGACGGCGTGAATTCGCTTGTCGTGCCATACCCGGGCGCAGACGATGGAAATACGCAAACCATCGACGGAAATTTGACAGCCTATTTGTTGAATTCAACCGCAATTGGAAACCCCTTTTCGGTGATCCAGCCATGGTCGGTTCCTAGAAACGCCCTCGGAGTTGATATGAACGGTGATGGGCTGCTCGAACACATCGTTCCAGCAGGCGACAGCAGCCTCGGTCTGTTCATTGGCGCTTGGAATCAAATCGCAATGGACATTGACAGCGATGGCCAAGACGATCTTCATGCCATCGGCTATGCTGGTGATGCCCTCTATGGCATGGAACCACTGTACATTCTTGACCCATTGGGCAACATGACAACTAAGCTTTCGCCGCTGACGAATGCTCTACCATACAACACTGATGGGTATGGCGTGCGTCTCTGCAGTGTTAGTTTCTCATTCGCCAACATGGCCGACGGGAACTTCAACCTCTCTTCGATGGACATCGGCTACGATGCAGACTTCATCGTTGAGAACAACCCGTTTTCGGCAGGAAACCTCACCAACATCATCAACCAACAACAAACAGCAGGTGTTGGCAACTTTGTTGTCACCCTTCCAGTGAATTCAACGCTCTCAGGTATCTTTGCAGTGTCAGGACTCGTTGCTCAATACAGCCCCGGGGCACCGAATATCTCGCTGCCTCCAACACCGGTTGTGTCGGTGACCGAATTAACTTCAGAACGCGTTCAACTTGAATGGCAAGACATGGTTGATTTCGGTGAGGACCTGATCGAATTCGAAGTGTTTAGGGCGGCTCCCGGCGTTTCGTTCGACTTGACATCCCCCTACACAACATCAGGTGCAAACACGACGGTGGATGGCGACGTCGAGCATGGAATCTCGTACGTGTACGGGGTTCGCTCGCTGCATTCCTATGGCGTGACGAGCAACATGTCAGTCCCTCTATCAGTGGCCGTTCCGTTCCCGGCTCCCCCCGCTGCAGTGGCAGGGTTCACCTTCGTCGACACGCCTACTGATCAGGGCGGTTCCCTCGATCTTTCTTGGAACATATCCATCGACGGCGCCATCCAATACGGGGTCTATCTCGAAACGCAAGCGATTGAAACAATCGACGCATTGCAACCCATCGCCACCATTGCACACACGACTGAAAACCCAATCATGGCCCTTTCAACGGTCAATGAGGGCCTCATAATCGTTGACGGCACAGATTACTATGCTGCAGTCGTAGCGTTTGATGAGTACGGGAATGCAACCACTTCCTTCAGTGCCCTCGGACCTGTAATCTCACTCAACAATTCCCAACGCACTGCGCTGATTGAGTATGATCTCTCAACTTCAAGCACGTACGACGATGGTGAGTTTGGCCTGAGTGCGCTTGATTCCCTGCACCTCAACATCACACTGACTGCAGACGGCGCACCACTTGAAGGAGAACTCCTCAGCCTCACCATCGAAGCATCAGGTGTCGATGTCGAACTCTCTGGAACAACTGACTCATCAGGGGTATGGCGGGCGATCGAAGTAGAAGACCTGACTGCACTTGGCGGGACGTTCATTACCTTCTTTGACAGCGCCTCAATGTCAATTGAATACCTCGGAACGACTGGTTCGCCAACCATGCAACCGGTTGGAGCTGCAAACTTGACCCTCCAAGGTTTTGGCCTCCTGCGTGCAGACGTCACCATGCTTGGACCTCAACTCAATCTTGACGACGAGGGTGTCTTCGAACTCGAAGTGAACATTGCTGCCGAATTACCAACTCAAAACACATACCTTGAGGGCCTTGCCTACACATGGGAACAAAAGGACGCGAGCGGTAACGTCACGAGCACTGGTGAGGTGGAGGTCAAAGGCGGGCAAATCATCCTCTCAGGAACGGCCAACGCTACCGACACGCTTGTCCTCACTTCCGATGCTTCAAAGTCATGGATTGTTCCTTCAATGAACCCACTCATGTTCACCTTTACTGGAGGCCCAGATACGGGCTCCAATCAAACCACAGATGGCAACGGCACGAACGACACCAATACCACGCAAGAGCCCACATTCCCAGATGCTACCCTGCCGGGCACTGTTGATTGTGGAACAGCGACCTACCCTTGGATTGACGACGGTAATGATGCACTCATCACGTGCACCATCACCAATCCAAACCCGTTCGATGTGTTCCTCGGCTTTTCCTGGAAAGTGACTCCAACAACCCCTCCACCATTCACCTTTGAGGCGCCTTTTGGTGTGGACAGCGGGCCGCCCCTCACCATTTCTGCGACGGCCTCGATTCAAGTCGATTTCTCGCCGGTCCGTAATGGGCCATCCGATGGATTGTTCCCCGGAATTCAAGGTGTGGGATACACCGTTTTCTTCTCATGCTCTGAGCTTGGCGGAGCCAATCAGTGCGATTCCATGACCACGCCCACAGCAAGCACAGAAGGTGAATTACAATGGACACTTGGCGAAGCACCAGAAGTTGAGACCCCGGCAGACGCTGGTTCAGATGAGACCAAGGCCAATACTCCACTTGTCATTGGAGGCATCATTGGGGTGCTTGCAATCATCGCAGGTGGAGCAGCCGTCATCTTGTTGCGAAAATCTGAGGATGAAGAAGACGATTGGTACGCAGAATCAATCGATGATGTCGAACCCGAAATCATCGAAAAACCAACCAAGCCAACCAGTAAGTCACTCGACCAATTGCAAAATGAAGGAAGATCTCTTGACGATGTCGAGGGTCCGAAAGATCACCGCCCCAGCCTCTTCGATGAATTTGACAACAACACGGTTGAATCCTATGATGAATCAGAAGTCCAAGCCCTCGAAGAGGAACTCGATGAAGAAGAAACCACAGAGGAAGCCGAAGAAGACGACGGCATCAGCGTGGATGAAAATGGCACTGAGTGGTGGGAAGACGAGGAAGGCGTTTGGTGGTACCGAGAAGAAGGTTGGGAAGACTGGGCAGTTTGGGAAGACTAAACCCCATCGCAGGTCTTTTCATAGAGCCATTGTCACCCACAGACCGGAGGCCGTTTCATGGAGCATGAGTTCAAGGGGTACGCACTTGTTTTGCAAGACGGTGCAGATCCGCGAACCGGCGGTGTTGCCATCGCAGGGTTCACGACAGCTGGAATGGTTGGCGTCATCGCAGCCTCGCACATCATCAAGACACTCAAAATGCGGCAACTTGGGACGGTTCTCAATGCGGAGTTCCCTGCGGTTGCGCTGATCCATAATGAGGTTCCAAAACACCCCGTGCGAGTTTACCAAGGCGACGGCATTGGGGTCTTTACTTCTGAAATTCAGTTCAAGAATGAACAAGACATCATGTTCGCATCAACAGTCCTAGAATGGTTCACAAAGGGCAGTTTCGACCGCCTCATCATCATCGATGGATTGGTCGCATCTGGTGATGTGACAACGGGGCAATTGTTTGGTGTCGGCTCTTCCGAAGCAGCCCGTGCTCGACTTCGCAATTCCGGAATTGAACCGATTCAACAAGGTATTGTTGCCGGAATTACAGGCTTCTTACTCGGTGAAGGCGATCGACTTGGCATCGATGTGACCGCCCTCCTTGCTGAAGCCAGCCCGCTTTACCCCGATGCTCGTGCAGCAGCGCTTGCTGTGGAAGCGATTGGTGAGTTGACAGGCATCGAAATTCCGCTGACAGAACTTCTCGAAAACGCACAGACCATCGAATCGAGCGTTCAGGAAGTCATTGAAAACTCAAGGACGATGCTTCCTGGTCCTGAAATTGATGTGCTGGATGACCCGTCACGCGATCCATCAGTTGGTTGAATCACGAGCGTTCTTCACCGCTTGAATCACATCGTCAAACGATGCATCGGTCACAAGCATTGGTTCTAAATCCGGATAACGCGCGGCAGCATGGCCCATTTTGGTGAGCGATTCGAGCAGCTTTTCCATTTTCGGAGCGCCACCAACGCCAGCCAAACGAGGCAACGCATCGAGGTTGAGCAACAAATGATTCCTGCTCATAAGATCGGCTGCTTGTGCGATGTATCGCACGCTTCTGCGCAATTCTCTTCCGGAGTATTCAATGTCATCAGCGCCCCACACCAAGCCTGCCTTCTGATAGTCGGCGATTTCTTCGGCGCTGGGTGCACATAATTCCAAGGCACGTGCCTCTGTCATTCGGCCTGCGATGTCTTTGTGCCACATTGGTCCAATCCACAATGGGCCGCTCGCTTTTGGCAATTGCTCAGGCGTAGGATGCTGAACGAATTGGTAGGGTGCCCCCTCAGTTCTCACCCGCCATCCAATCGACTTGCCAATTGCAGTGGCTTCTGATTTACTTGTTTTGACCAGCAACGAAATTCGAACATGATGGCCATCAAACAACGCAAGAAGGGGTGTGACAACTTTGTCGAGCCTTGCAGCGGTTGTGGCAACCGTCGCTAACAACAACCTCACTGCGTCGTCATGAGCGTACTCATCAACGATTCCCTTGGCTTGGTACCGTCGTGCTTGACTTGAGGCTGAAGAACCAGTCAAGGCAGCAGTATCGGTGGCAGTAACTTCGAGAACTCCGGTGCGGGAAAGGCTCTGCAAGGCTGCATCTAGGAATTGAATCGGTGAGCCAAACGGGTCCAAATCCACCCATTGATAGGCGGCATCAACCATGGCCATTCGGGCATCGAGACGTTGAAAGTGAAGCCCATTGTCGAACACTGCAGAAGATTTCTGACCGTGACGATCGTCTTCAGCTTCGTGTTGGACTGGTGTTGAAGGGGGATGAAGTTCGTGAGATTTTGCTGCCCATCCGAGTGCGAATTCGTCCAAGTCGTTTGCAGTGATGCGCAGCCGTTGTTGAAGGGGCCCGGGGATTTCATTTCGCCATCGTCGAATTCGAACACCTGTTGCGCACAATGCATCAAGTGCGCGAATGGGACGGCCGTCTTTGACCAACCAGTCGTGCTCGAGCGCATCGGCCAACAACATCACACTGCGTGTTCGCGCTGGAGCCATGGCTGGATTTAGGAATCCTGGGCCTGTGCGTTTAGCAGGCCCTCTGGGCATGTGAGTGGGACGCTCCTGTTCCTCTTGCATGTGGACAATAGTGCGCCCTTCGAGCCAGACATGACCGGGCCAGCCAGTAAGATGTTCACCCGGTTGCACCCCCTCGCCCATGCCCCTCGGTGACACTGCTCATTGAAGACCGCACCGATGGGCAGAGGCATGGCCATCACAATTCGGTTAAAGATGTGACACTTGGTGTGGAAATACACACTAAGGCTTATACCGCATCCGATGTCGTAGCGTGATTTATGTCCTTATTGAAGTCCAATAAAGCGATGCTCGCAGCCGGCCTAATGTTCCTCCTCCTCAACCTCGCAGTTTTGGCACCACTCTCGACCGGTGGCGTCCAAGATGCAGTTGACGAAACATTTGCGACCTACACAAAAGACACAGCCTGTGCCAACGATGATTGTACGGAAGCAGAGGCCGATTGGGCAGTTTCTACTTCCCAGCGAGACTACTCCGCTTGGACAATCTCAAATCTCGATGATATGATGGCCAATGGTTCAGAACCGACCTATGAAGAGATTGGGCCATTTACCTATGATATTACCAAGACGAACACTATTACTGGCTACGATAAAACAAACGGTACGCTCACATACACACAAGTCAAGTCACATCAATGCGCTGTAGAGAGCGCAAACCCGTGTGACACTGATGTAACTCAAATTAACATTGGATTCCAACCACAGGTGATCGGTGCAACTGGAATGGCTATTAACGGAATAATGGATGCGACAAAGGCTGGATTCGCAGCTGGTGCAATCGGTAATGAGATGGAATCCTTCTCCGCTGGAAAAGCAACAGGTGATGGAATCGCAACCTCTTACGGTGGCATTCAAATGGGCGCAATGACCGCAGGAACACCAGTCGATGCTGCAAACGCATCAATGATGCTCGGAATGGGCTGGTATGATGCATATGATGCATTCTTTGCTTCCATTAACGGTTCACAAATGAACAATATGACTGGAAACGGAGAAATGCTAACCTACACCCAAGCAATTCAAGGCGCTCAATTAATGGCAGCAGGTGGACCAGGAAACGAATCGGCAATTACATTCGCAGGTAACCAATCTATTGGTGATCTCTCCGCCGCATTTGAGACAGCAATGATGCCAACTGGCGAAGATGCTTCACTTACCAGCATGCAAGGTGTTCTCATCTTTGCTGGGCACTGTAACGCTTTCGCAACAGCAACTTATGGTGAAGTTATGGCTGATGCAGCAAATGGCTTTGCAAACGTTGGAACAATGCAAAGAGCAAGTATCTGGGGCTATGCATCCGCTGACATCAACGCTACAATCGCAACAGACTTTGCGGTATGTTTCGGTGTCGGAGGAGCATTCTCAATGACTCACGGTGGGGCTGATGATGATTGGTTCGAAGATCCTCTTGCAGTCAATGCTTCAACACGAATGATGAACTATCTTGGTGTTGACATCGATAACACAGTTGCAATGGGTCTTCTCTTTGCTGGACAAGGAACTGCCATGCCAACAGGTATCCTTGCAACCAATGCAGTTGACGAGGATGATTCTCCATCTGCATTCGGAATTGCAGCATTTGCAGGCATGGACTCAGCCACAGCAATGACAACCTACGGCCTCGATGCAACACAATATGCTGCAGTCGGAGCATGGGTTGGCGGATGGTTGACAAGCACAAGCGCTCTTCCAATGATTCTCCTTGGTGGAAGTGGTACAATGACTGCAGAACAATACGTCAATATTTCCTTTGGCGCAGAAGATCCAGTCAACCCCGGCCAGTACCTTACCAACAGCCTGAACTTAGGCGGTGCATGGGGAGTAATCGGAGCATCTTTTGGCGCTCCAGCAGTCGAGTTGACCGCTGCACAATCAGGTAACCTCCTCTATGGTCCACTTGGACTCACAACGTCAGCAGGAGCAACAATTTTCCTCTTCGGTGAATTGTCAGGACAAACGCCTCCAATCGACTTTACAACAATGCAAGCTGGACCACAAATGGAATGGAATGCTTCCACGATTGCAACACTCTATGGAATCGATGAAAATGCCGCAAGTGCAGTTCGCGCTTTGATGATGGGCCCAATATATGGCGAAACAGCGGAATCTTTCGTACCAGGATTTTTGATGAGTTCATTCGGAACAACTCAGTATTTGACTCAACCTGTGAGTGCATGGCTCTTCGGATGGCACGATCCAGTTAGCGCTTTCCTCGCTTCAGGAAACCCAATGGACATGACCGTTGGATGGGCTTCTCTCGATACGAATGAAACATACTACGGCTCTGACGGCGTTCTCAATGGTAACGGAACCTCCTACACCATTTGCACTGGAGAAGTTGAAGGATGCGACAAAGGAGAATCAGTATTAGAAGACGGTTCCAATGAATTGCCATGGCATAACACCAGAATGGCTCAAGCCACCTTTGGATTGATCGGAGTTGAATACCTCGATGGTGCAACCGGCGGATTCCTCACAGGAACTGACGACAAGGTCGATGTTTCAGGCTATGCAGTCGTCCCAGTTACCTGTGACGCAACAGGAACGGTTGAAAACATTCCAGTGAATGTCTGTACAGCATCTGTTGATGCAACAACACGTTCCATTCAAGCAAAGAACTTGGCGACATTTACCTTGCTCGATGCAACACCGAGCGCTCTACCAATTTTCTTGGGCAGTGATATCACATTGAAGAGTGAGAAACTATCTGGTTTGATTATTGCTGGCGACTCGACAACAACATTCTACTTGGACACCCGCCAAAACACAAACATGACAACAGCTCCACAAATGTCTGATTTGACCAAGGTTTTCACAATCAAGTCATCATCGATGATCGGTGCTGAAGATGCCGATACCATGGAAAGTTCAATCGTGACCAATCAAGAAACGTTCGGATATTGGACAAACTTCGATCACCCGGTTGATTTCATCACAATCATGTTCTACATCTTGGCTATTGGTGCTCTTGCAAACGGGGTGCTTCTCATGGTCTCAGAAGATGAATCTGATGAAGCAATGAAGGCAGAGGCAGCTCCTGCGGAAGAAGAATCCTCCGAAGAGGCTTCTGAAGCAACCGAGTGAACTTCACTCGCACAGCGTTGATTGAATTGGGACATCAGTCCCAAGAAGCCGCTTATGTGGCATCAGTAATGGGTGAATTCCACGCCTTCAAGGGCGTGAGTCACTTTGTGGCCTGCGTCGTTGACGGTGCCGATGACGGCAACGCCTTGCATGCGTTGGCCTAACCATTCACAGATGGCCTCAGCGTGATGCGCTTCCACAGCAATGATCATGCCACAGCCCATGTTGAACGTGCGGTACATCTCACGGGTTTCAATGCCGCCAACGGACTGCAACCATTCGAATTCGGGATGAGGTGTGAGCGGCGCATCAATGTGCCAGCCGAGGCTGTCATGCAGGCGCAACAGGTTGGACAATCCACCGCCAGTGACGTGGCAGATACCATGTAAATCACTGATTGAGAACGCCACTTCCTCTGTAGCGCAAGCATGGAGCAAATCGACAACAGGATCACAGTAGATCCGGGTAGGGTTGAGGAAAACTTCACCGAGGGTGATTGGTTGGTCATCCATGCCATCGAACCGGAGCACAGATCGGCCAACGCTAGCAACCGCAAAGGGCGCGTTGTCGGTGTATTCAGCACCAACATGGGCCATCACCTTGCGAACCAGTGAGTAGCCATTGGAATGGACACCAGAGGATGGTAATCCAATCAAGACATCACCCGCCCGAAGATTTTCTCCGGTGATGGTGTCACCTTTCTTAACGTAGCCAAGCGCAGTTCCAGACAAGTCAAGTTCTGTCACGATTCCAGGCAGTGAGGCAGTTTCGCCCCCGGCCAAGGTGACGCGAGCCAGGCGACATGCTTCAGCCAATGAAGCACCAAGGGCGGCGTGTGTTGCAGGGTCCGGCTTTGGAACGGCGACATAATCGACAAACGCGATTGGCTCAGCACCGACGCAGAGCAGATCGTTGACGTTCATGGCCATGCAGTCAATGCCAACGCCGCCCCATTGGTTGAGCGCTGATGCGATTTGCAATTTACTGCCAACACCATCGGTAGCAAGGGCGAGCAAGGAGTCGCCAAATTCGATGAGGCCGCCGAATCCGCCGGGGAGGTGCACAGGTGCGCCGGGTGTGCCGGGTTTGCGAGTTGAGCCGCCCAGTGAGGCGATGAGGGAGGCGACAGCCGAACCCTCGAGGTCGATATCGACGCCGGCGCTTGCGTAATCCATTGGTTCGGCCATGAACTTTCCAAAGAAAGGCGTTTGAAGAACCATCCGGCTTGAATCTCCGCCTCTTCAGTTGAGGGCATTGGAGAGGAACGGGAGGCTGAGGTCCAATCGGTGGTCAATCCCTGAATGCGTGCCACCAAATTCTTCCCAAGTGTGAGCGATGCCCTGCTGGCTAAGTTTGTCAACAAAACTTCTCGAACCATATTGGATGTTGTATTGGTCACGATCGCCGCAATCAATCCACATCGCACTCAAGTCTCGAAGGCCTTGGGATTGAGTCTCGATCATCATCAATGGATCGTAAGCCAACCAACGTGCCCATGCATCAGTGATGACTTCACCCGTTCTCGCCTCGACAGGCAACTCAATGCCAAGCGGATTGGTTGACGATGGGTCTCTTGGATCGTAGGAGGCAGCCATTGCACAGATCATCAGCGTGTGGAAATCGGGCCCTGAGAGCTTCGACGCAGCGCGCACATGGCTGACGTACTTCGCAGCACCACCATGGGCTGCCACGTGGGTTAGGGTTTCTCCAAAGGTTGGCCTGAACATCATCTCAAAGCCGACATCACCTGAATGGCATGCGACAGCATCCCAGCAACCAGGTGTGAGCATAGCGTTGACCACAGCTCCGTAACCGCCTGATGACTTGCCAACAAGGGCGGCCTTTCCATTGGTTGCATACCGTTCAAAGACAGCAGGCTTGAGCGCTTGACTCAACCATGAGGACCATTGCCCCAAGACAGGAGAATCAACGAATTGATTGCCGCCAAGACTGGTGAATGTATCGGGCATGACAAGGATCACTGGCTCCATTTTACCTTGTTTAACCAACCGCTCATGGCGTTGAGGGATCGTTTCTGCAAAAGCCTTCCAACCAGCGCGAGCAGGGCCTGAGGATGTGAAGGGGGCGAGGTAAATGACAACGCCAAGTTGCTTGCCTTGATCCATCGCTTCAACGCCTTCGGGTGGAATGTGGACAAGCACTTCCCGCTCTGTGGGATCCCCCAATCGATTGGCCAACAAAGGCGAGTCGAAACTCCACCGGTCAAACAGGCCAAGTGTCGGGGTGAACGCATGGTCGGGCATGACTGAGCCTTGAGGTGGTTGCACATGGATGATGCGGTTCTGGCGCTCGGCCAGTGGACGCTCAGTTTTGTCAAAAAGAGGCGACTCAAGCCCTCACTCCCTCCAGTGGAAATGAAGGGGTGGCAAATGTTTGAAGATACGCTCATAAACGGTTGACGCTACACAATGAAAGTTCGGTTGGCAAACAACGTCCTATGGTGTTCAAAATGTTGCAAGAATTTGACCTTCCCGCTCGCTGGACATCTCTCATTCAGGATCACTTTGCTGAAGCGGTGCACAACCTTGCACAGATGTGGCCAGACGAACAATCTCTTGAAGTTTCATACCGGGTGATTGAAGGGTTTGATCACGAATTCGCACATGACATTGTGGAGCATCCAGAACTCCACTTTCACGCTTCAAACCAAGCCCTTCGCCAATTCTTAATCGATGCGGGTCACAGCAACATGTACCCCTTTGTTCGCATCGTTCACCTCCCAAGTGATCAGATTCGAACGGTCTCACAATTGAGGGCTGACGACATTAGCCATATGTTAGCAATCGACGCCGTAGCAACCAAGATTACCGGCGTCCGTCCAAGGATTTACGCTGCAACCTTCGAATGCGTGGGTTGCGGACACACGATGGTGATTAACCAGCCAAACGAACAAGAATTGATTGAACCGATTGAATGCCAACAAATCGACGGTGGTTGCGGTCGTGCAAAGCGTCAAACTCGGTTCGAATTGAAGCAACAGGACTCCATTCTCATCAACTCACAATTCGTAGAACTACAAGAGTTGCCAGAACAAATGAAGGGCGGAATTCAACCAGAACGGATCCTTTGCATCGTCGAACATGACCTTGCGGGGAAGCTCAATCCCGGTGACCGTGTCAAAGCCAACGGTGTGTTGTTCATTCGTTCCCAACGCAAAGGCGGAAAGGACACGCCGGTTTTCGATATCTTTCTTCGAATTCACTCACTTGAACGCCAAAATATTCCGCTTGAAGAAATTGTCATCACCGAAGATGAAGAATTGGAGATTAAGGAACTTGCTCGACGCCCAGATATCTATGACGTGTTCACCAACAGCATCGCACCCTCCATCTTTGGAATGGAGATGGTCAAGCGGTCGCTTGCACTCCAGTTGTTTGGCGGTGTTGCCCGTCTCAACGCAGATGGAACTCGAAATCGAGGCGACCTCCACATCCTTCTCATGGGGGACCCTGGTGTTGCCAAATCGCAACTCCTCAACTACATGGCCGACATTTCGCCACGTGGACGATTCACTTCTGGCCAGTCAGCTTCAGCAGCTGGTCTCACGGCAGCAGCGGTGCAAGACGCTGCCGCAGATGGCCGCTGGACGCTTGAAGCCGGTGCGCTTGTTCTTGCCGATTTAGGATTGGCAGCAATTGACGAATTCGACAAAATGAATGAAGGCGATCGTTCCAGCATGCACGAAGCTATGGAACAACAGAAAATTTCCATTTCGAAAGCGGGTATTAACGCTAGCCTCCGAACGCGATGCGCAGTTCTCGCAGCAGCGAACCCAAAAAGCGGTCGTTTTGAGCCAGTTTCAGAAGTACCTTTCACGGCACAAATCAACCTCGCCCCGCCGCTCGTTTCTCGGTTTGACGTGATTTGGTTGTTGACCGATGACCCAGAAATGGAAAAAGATGCAAAGATTGCAAAGCACATCATCGATAATCGATTGCTTGGTGTTAGTGAATTGCTGGTGAATGAAGGCTCAGCGCCGGATCCATCAAAGTCAGCCGCTGAGTCAGGTGTCAAGAACTCTGACACGCATGGGGAAGTCCTTTCTCGAGATTTGATTCGAAAGTATGTGGCCTACGCAAAGCGAAGCATTCACCCATCAATGGTCCCCGAAGCACGCGAGAAAATTGTCAACTTCTATGTTGAAACGCGTAAGCAAATTGGTGACTTTTCCGATACGGTAGCCATCACCGCCCGATCCCTCGAAGCATTGGCACGATTGGCTGAGGCCAGCGCACGGATTCGCCTCTCACAAGTGGCGACATTGGAAGACGCAGAACGCGCCATCCGCCTTACACGAATGTGGCGTGAAGATCTCATGGGTGGAAACTTCGATGAAACTGCGCTTCAAACAGGACAAAAAGGCACCGTCCGGAACCGTCAGAAGTCAATGTTCAACATTGTATCCACACTCGCTGCGGACAACAACGGCATCGCTCAGCACAACGATGTACTGAATGAAGCCGAACGCCACAAGATTGACCGAAGCACTGCAGAAGACATTCTTGAGAAATTCCATCAAGAAGGTCGTCTGTTCCGGCCGGGTGGCTACGACACCCACGGAATCCCTTGACGTTCATGGGTTTGAATCTTGAAGGATGAACGCTTGGGTGAACTCATGGCCGAACCTCAAACCACTGAACCAGTTGGTGAAGTTGCAGATGCTTCGGCCCTCGTTCCTGAGCAACTTGGCTTCATGTGCGGCATTGAGGTCCACCAGCAATTGGCGACCGGTAAACTCCATTCTCGGCAACCTGGACTTCTCTATGACATCACAATCGACACCGTTCCTTCCGATTGGAAGCGGTTTGAACGTAAGCTTCGACCTGCTCGTGGAGAAGGTGGTGCAATCGACATTGCGGCACGGTTCGAATCTCGCAGAAACCGTTCCTTCGTTTATGTTCAAAGCCCCAATGCTGGACTGATTGAACTCGATGACCAGCCACCACTGGATCATGATGAAGATGCCATCCAAATCGCATTAACGGTCTCAGCGCTTCTTGAGGCGAAGCCCGTGTCCCTGCTCCAAACCATGAGAAAAACAGTGGTCGATGGTTCAAACACGAGCGGGTTTCAACGAACCTCCCTCGTCGCGACAGACGGGACACTGCAAACAGATGGAGGCCCCGTGGGAATCGATGTGCTCTGTTTGGAAGAGGACAGCGCTCGAAAGCTCGACACCCTTTCCACTCCAAACGGTGAACAGGTCATCTACAACCTTGACCGGCTAGGTCTACCGCTCATTGAAATTGCAACAGCACCAGATGTCACTTCTCCAGAGCACGCACAAGTCACCTCAATGGCGCTTGGTCGAGTGCTGAGGCAAACCCGGAAGGTACGCCGAGGCCTTGGTAGCATTCGTCAGGATCTCAACGTGTCATTGGCCTGTGGTGACCGAGTTGAAATCAAAGGATGTCAAGACCTCAATTGGATCCCTCGCATCATCCGGTTGGAAATGTCCCGGCAGTTGCACTTCTACAGACTGTCGAATGAGTTGCGGAGCATGCTTAACCTCGCCCCGCTCCCACCAGATCGACGAAGTGACGAGTCTGAATTGGAATCTTCTATTGCTGCCGCCGTTTCAGAACATCTACCACTGAACCTCGTTGATGTTTCAACCTCTTTCGACTCATGCGAGTCGAAGATGGTCAAAGGTGGTCTTTCGAAGGGCCATGTCATGCTTGGGCTTCCACTGGCGGGACTCAACGGCAAGATTGGCACCAAGGAACTTGACAAGGAAGGCGCTCAACTGCCACGACTTGGTCGAGAACTCGCTGGTGCAGCGAAGCTCGCTGGCGTCAAGGGCGTCTTCCATTCGGACGAACTTCCAGCCTATGGCATCGAACAAGAGCACGTCGATCATGTCCGCAGCGCACTCTCATTGGCTCCAGAGGACGGATTCATTCTTTGCTTAGCACCACAATGGCAAGCCGAACTTGCCCTTGAAAGCGTGCTTCAACGCGCTCGAATGGCTTGGCACAGAATCCCGCAAGAAGTCCGAAATGTGGTTGTCAAGAAAGGGGCGCCAGATGATGGAACCACTTCGCCAATGCGACCATTGCCGGGCGGTGCGAGAATGTACCCTGAAACCGATGTCCCTTCAATCGTCATTGATTCAGACCGATGGCAATCCACGATGTCCAGCCTCCCAATGAGCGACCAAGAACGGGAGGAGCGTATGGCTGGCTACCAAGTTTCATCGGATCAAGCAAAGCAGCTCGTTGCTCGTGAACTTGATGACGTCTATGTGGATCATGTCGGCGAAATGCCTCACAAAGGTTGGGCGAGCGTGGTTTTGGAGAATGATGAAGCGCAGCCAGAATTGTGTGCAAATGTTCTGAAGGTCAAAGAGCAGGGCGATATTACACGAGAATCGATGAACGACATCATTGCAGCGTTTGTTGGCCAACAACCAACCCTTGAGCAAATCGCAGCCTATGGTGAAGCCAATGGCTACAAGCCAGCGGATGAAGGGGACCTTGCTGCAACCATCCAATCCATTGTGGAAGAGCGCTCAGATTTCGTCAAAGAACGAGGCATGGGCGCCATGGGTCCGTTGATGGGCGTTGTTATGCAAACGGTGGGTGCCGCCGACGGGAAGGTCGTTAGCGCTCTTTTACGAGCAGCCATTCAAGGTAAAATGGAGTGATTGCGATGCGATTCCGCCTGCTTCTTGTTGGCGTCCTTGTTCTCTTTTTGCTCCCATCACCCCAAGTTCAAGCAGAATCCTCCTCCTTCGAAGAAGATTTCACCCTTCAATGGAGTCACGACTTTGGTGATGCTTACATCACCACAGCACCTCTGTTTGCCGGCGAACGGTTGTTTGTTCGAACCTCGGCTTCATGGGGTGGGAGTTCAGTCCCGACTGTTGCCTCCTTTACCCTCGAAGGCGAGTTGGTGTGGAGTGAGTCAAATGCCCATTCCACCCATCATGACATGGCGCCTCTGCTGCACCTCATGGCTGGAAACGGTTCCTGTGGCGCTTGGCCTGAAATGATGATTGTGGGCTGGTCTGATGGCACCGTTGAAGCACGTTCACCAAGCGATGGAACCCTCCTGTGGGCCTATGAAACAGAACAGGTAACTTGGGGCGTGACAGGCATGATGGCGCTGGATGAGGATCAGATCATCGTTCCAACGCGCACGGGGCTTGTGTCTCTGTGTGCTTCGGATGGTTCGATGACCATGGAGGCCACCACTGGACTTGGTTGGCGAAATGGAGTGACTGTGGGCGCAGAGGAATACTTCTTGGGTGATGAATCAGGTGTGCTGTGGGGTGTTGCACCGAATGGTACAACGCGGTCTGTCGACTTAGGGGACGGCAAAATCCGACATGCACCAATCCTCACCTCAGCAGGGCTCTTGGTTCAGCTCCAAGGTCAGCAATCCAGCACGATGTATGTTCTCGATTTGGTAAACCTGTCAACCATTCAAACCCTTCCGATTGGCCCATCTCCGGGCATTCCAACCGCTGCTGGGGCTTTCGTTCTGGCCTTTGATTCCGAAGCGATCCGATCGCTTTCCTGCTCACTCATATGTGAGGAAGTGGACCGAGTTCCGTTTCTTTCAAACGGGGAAATCGGATTTGCCCATGATGGGCAATACATGCTCCCTTACAACGGCAATGAACAGGGGTGGGGCCTTGTCAACATCACAGAATATGGCCGCCTTCAGGTTCAAATGGTCACCACCGGGGCGGACGGGTACGCCACAGCAGCACCAGGTTTCACCTCAAGCGTGACACATGGAGAGATGTTGGCCTTTGGAAGCGATGGGGGCGTTGTGTATGTCCATGCAACGACAACCAAAGCAGTGGAGCCAGCTCTTGAGCAGAATGTTGAGACGTTCGATTGGGTTTCCCAAGGGATTGTGTTCCTTCTCTACCTTGCGCTGGGGGGTGCCGGTGTGCAACTCTTGCGTGGAAATTGGGCATCAATGCTCAAATTCTTGAGCGTTTACATGCTTCTCATCGGCCTGCTTGTGATTGACCAAGTCGCTATCCAGTGGTCCCAAACCATCGATGAATTAGGCACTCAGTCTGAGAACGACGAATGGGATCCTTCATGGAACGAATCATGGCGAGGTACGCAGATTGTCTCCATAACGATTGGAGGAGAAGTGCATGCTGCTGGCGGTTTTGAAGGCTACACGAATGCGCTCGATTTGACACTCGCTGCGTGTGAAGAACTCGGTGTGGAAATCGAGACCGAATCCACGCGAATCGGTACATACGTCTTGTCCTTCGATGGGGAAACAGGGGAAGGCTGGGAATACACTCTTGACGGGCGTTTGGCCACGCTAGCGTCCGATTATTCCACGATTGATTCATCGACAAGAGTCGAATGGTCGCCTGTGGAAACGAGGTAAGCCTCAAATCGTGGGGGCTGGTGGGTTGAACCATGTTCCAAGCCCTCGGCACGCATGGCCCTGAACTTTCACCCACAATGGGCTTGGTTCTGGATGTGCTTCTTCTGGGTGCTGCCTTCTGGCTTTTGGCTGGGCCAAACCGTCGCTCAGTGCACGATGTCGTCCTTATGGCGGCCCTTGTGGTGAGCGTGTCGTTGATTCGAGTTGTGATGCAACCACTGCCAAACATTCAACCCGTAACAGTGGCTTGTTTGTTGGTCGGTGCCCAACTCGGCGCCCGCCGTGGAGCAGCCTTTGCTGTCATGGTCACCATGCTTTCCAATTTCTTCATGGGCGATGGATGGTGGACTCTTTTCCAAGCAGGCGGATGGGCCATGATTGCAGTGCTCGGTTCTCGGCTTTCATTGGTGGTTGATGGAGCGTACAACGCAACTCGAACATGCTTCGCCTCCTTGGGTTCCGCCTTCATTTTCGGTTTAGTGGTCTCATTCTCGATCCTCGACGGAACCTTTGGTGCGATTGATTTCCTTTTCTATCTAGCCAATGGTCTACCATTTGACATGCTCCATGCCTTGGGCAATCTCACCTTTGCAGTGTGGTTTGGCGCATGGTTCAGTTCGATTCTGAACGAACAGGCTTCATTGGAATCAATCGAACGGGCAGTGGTGGATCGTCATGGCATCGATGCCTGAAGCCCCCACAATGGTGCTGATTGTTCGCGAAGACCTCCGACTTTCGTCAGGTAAAGTGGCAGTGCAATGTGCGCATGCTGCGGTGTCATGCACCTTAGCAGCGCGAAAATCACAAGCCCGCTTGGTCGAGCGATGGCGTCAAGCAGGGGCGCGTAAAATTTGCTTGAAAGTGAAAAATCTGAGTGAGTTGCAGATGCTTGCAGGGCAGGCGCAAACGGCAGGTTTTGTGATGCATTTAGTCAAGGATGCAGGCCACACGGAAGTGGAGCCAGGCACAATCACTGTGCTTGGAATTGGACCCGGGCCAAGACGCTCTATCGATGCGCTGGTCGGAGATTTGAAACCATACTGACCTCACGTCCAAGCATGGGTCTCCGCTCCTTCATCCACAAGATGACAGCACCTCGTCCATCTGAGCGGATTCCAAAAGGCGACATGAAGATGGTGTTCGTTGTCAATCATGGTCTGAAGATGGGGAAGGGGAAAATCGCTGCTCAGGTCGGCCATGGGGCGGTGAAAGCGGTGATGAATGCTGGCGAAAAGAGGCCTGCCTCACTGGAAGCGTGGCTTGCGACAGGACAGAAAAAAATCTGTGTGAAGGGTCTTGATGCTGATCACCTCATCCGTTTGGAACAGGAAGCAAAGCAACTCAATGTCCTTGCTGTAAGCGTTCACGATGCTGGTCACACACAAATTCCGAGTGGCTCGTACACAATTTTAGCTCTCGGTCCTTGCGAAGAGCATCAGTTGGAACCACTGACGGGTTCGCTGAAATTACTGTAACTCCCACCGCTTTGATGAAGGGGAAGGGCCTCGCAAGTTCATGCGCCACTACTCAACGGACCGCATCGACCTGCGTTCAGACACAGTCACTCAACCCACGCCGGCCATGCGCGAAGCAATGCATACTGCGGCTGTTGGAGATGATGTGCTGGGCGATGACCCGACAGTTTCCCAACTCGAACGACGCGTAGCAGAGATGTGCGGCAAAGAAGCGGCGCTGTTCGTACCTTCAGGCACCATGTCCAATGCGATTGCATTGAGGTGCCATACTTCACCAGGTGATGAAATCATCACGGCTAAAAATAGCCACATCTACATCTATGAGGGCGGTGGATACGCTGCCCTCTGTGGTGCTTCAGTTGCCCTTGTCGATGTTCATGGGGGGCTCATGCGTCCCGAAGATGTCCAAGGGGCAATTCGTAAGCAAGCAGGCTCCCTCTCCCACTATCCGGACGGGACTCTTGTGTGCGTTGAGAACACTTCCAACCGAGGTGGCGGTGCATGCTATCCGCAAACAACCTTGGATGAAATTGCTGCTGTTGCGAAAGCCAACAATTGTGCTGTTCATATGGACGGTGCGCGGATCTTCAACGCTTCGGTAGCAACCAACACGTCGCTTGAGCGCATGGTTCGTGAGTATGATTCGATTTCGATTTGCCTTTCAAAGGGCTTGGGCGCTCCGATTGGCTCAGTGCTCGTCGGCTCACGCACCTTCATCGCACAAGCCCACCGCTGGCGCAAGATGTTCGGCGGCGGTATGCGACAGGCTGGCATGCTCGCAGCAGCAGGCTTGCACGCCCTTGATCACCACGTCGAGCGCATGGTCGAAGATCACAGTCGAGCAACACAACTTGCGACTTCGATCAATGCAATCAACGGGTTCACAGTCGATCTTTCAACCGTTGAAACAAACATGGTCTACTTTACTTCCGAAATCCCTGCAACCAAGGTGATGGATGCGCTGGCCACTTCTGGGATTGACGTGCTTGATATCGGGCCTCACTCGTGTCGAATCGTGGTTCATCTTCATGTAACCGATGATGATGTGTCTGAAGTAATTCGAGCCTTCAAAAACTTCGCTTAATCCTTGAAATACTCTCACTCCCTTTTCTCCTATGGCGGCGAGGGGCACCATTGTCTGTACCGTATGCGGTGAAAAGAAAGCAACAGCGCCTTGTGCGTTATGCGCCTCAATGATGAAAGGCGCACCGAAGAGAGATTGGGATTACGAAATTCCCTACTTATTGCATGAGGAAGTAGCGCAATCTCTTGGCGGGCCCCATCCGAACGCCAAGCAACGATGGAATGCGTTCAAACGGCATTATTCAACACCAGACCATGTTGGTTGGGCCAAAACCGAGGGGTCCATTGATCCGGTCTTGGAAGCGCCAGCCCCATCGGAGGAACTCCTCGCCATCGCCAAACGCATTGAGGAGGGTATCAAATTGACCTCGGCAGAACGTCTTGTTTTGCACAAAGGGTTTCTGATGATCGACGGGGCCTCGTTCTCGTTCCGCGAGCAGCACGTATGCATGAACGGCCGTCAACTTCCTCATCAGGTTCCAACGGTTTCCTTGCTGCGAGTTCTCGCTGACCCCAAACAAAGACATGGTTGGGACATGAGTCGACTGTTGACTGTTTTTGGCTGCATCAAAACCATCCAAGAAGAGCAGCTGGTTGATGAGTTTCATAATCGCGAGCAAAGGCATGCTTTCTTGCGACGGCGGCGCATCGAACGCCGAGCGGCTCGTCCAAGTCGCCATGCAGTGTTTTCAGTTCTGACATGGATTGGATGGATGGCTGAAGAACACATACCCCCGCCAACTCATCACATGTCTCATCCCTTGGGGGCCTGGTCGCGGGACATCAAACAACGCCTAAGCAGGGGGAATGACTTCGACGCTCGAATCGCAGAGGCCTTTCTCAATCATCCAGGTGGACTGGTCGAGCTCGCCTCTTACCCATGGCTTGCACGCTGGAAAAATTACAGAAGCACCCTCCAAGCAAACGCACCTGTGAATCCACCACTGAGAACCATAGGGGGGAAACTCAAGTTGAGGGTTCGGACTAAAACGGGCTCGTCTCGCCATACAAACATCCCCGATGATCCTGCCATTTGGGCCACCCTGCTCTCCCATTCCCTTTCCCCATTAACTTCGCACGAAGGTGAGGTATTGTTTGCAGTGCAACACAACTGGAGTTCAAGAGCGAATTCTCCGAAATTAATTTCCGCTCCTCTAAAACGGTCGATTGAGTTCCTTAACTCTATCATCAAGGCAAATTGCGAACGGGTGTTCATTTCAGGCAAGCACATTTTGGTGGTCGGACGGGTCGGGCATTTCTATGAAGTAACGGTTGAACCAGGAGCTCATGCAGCACCATTCAGAATCAAGTTGCTCTCCTCTTTGGGTCCTAAGAGGTCGTCAGATGTCTGCATTCATCAAGGGCGGTTTCACTCAACGGTCCCGTTAGGCGATACAATTGCTACCGTGGTGCTTTCACTGATCGACGATGTCGGAAGCAGCGTTCAAGTCAATTCATTGTTGAATGAACTGACTCACAACGCCCCCATGGGTTTCCCACATCTCCTCAATGACACTCAAAAAGCCATGATGGATCAAGCGTCATACCTCCAACTGCTCGATTCAGTTCGACGATACACTGGCCTTAATGCTCCAACTTGGGTTGAAGAACGTGGGCGCAACGGACCAGAGTTTGACGAAGCAGAAGCGTTAGGCCGGGGTGAATTGTTCATGCAGTACCTACAGCATCGGAATCACCGAAACCACCAGCGTGACAGAAGGACCTCGGCGAGCGAGGCGAGAAACAAGGTCGCACATGCAGCCTTGGCAAAACGCCCCTATCCGCTCGATGCTTTGGTCAAAATGTGGCGTTCATCGGTCCTAGCCACGGGCAATGAAGAGGCTGAGGCATCGGAAGGGCGACTTCGACGTCGTCGTCAACAAGATTTTTATTACGATAATTTCCAACGAAATGACTGGATGTTCCTTCGAAACCACGGGCAAAACGAACGAGATGCTCCAATCGGTGATGTTCGTAATGGCGAACGACGGTTCTGCGAAGTCTTTCCAAGGGTTTGGGAGGCTATGCTGCTGCAACCGATTGGTTCACAGGTACGCTTTGCTGTCGCTGATGGGGGCGATGTTTCCTTTGAACACTGCCACCTCAATCTCACCCTGCGCAATGCACATGAGAGGCGGTTGATGCTTCGTTTTGCGACTTTGGCAGGCTATGAAGAGCAGGAGAGAGAGCATGGTTACCAAGTGTTCCAACGACGAGATCATCCGCGTCAGTGGGCTCGACGGAACCTTAGCGAGAACCTCAATCGAGCTCAAGAGCGCTTTGGATTTCGTGGCGCCCCACCTTGGTGGTGGCATTACATGGATGCACAGCAAGCACCTGACGAGGTTCCAGAATTCCGATGGGAACTCGGTGTCGACTTACGCGATGACCCAAGGCCGCCAATGGGCGGAGATTTCCAGCCTTGATCATGAGCGGCGCGTGCAGGCAGCTGCTCCAATCATTGCAATGGTTGCAAGGCTGTGAATAAACGGTAGAGCATAATCCGGTTCTGCCGTCACGGGTTCATCCGGTTCTTCGATGACCTCAATGACTGGATTGAATTGATACACGAGGTGCACAGACAAATCATTTCCATCAAACGCTGCCGGCAGTTGGACGTCCATCGTCCCCTGAACGACATCCCCCAATGGAATGACGGCCCGCATGATGTGCGGGTAGTTCTCCAAACCGTTAGAACCATCTTCGAAGTAAGCAGAAGCCTCGACAACCCAGAGGTAGGCCTGGAGCGACCCATCGCCAAATTGGGTTTGATTGATCGTTGAGGACCATGTGGCAGTTCCGCTCAAATCCCCAGTAGGTGTCCATCCAAAGGTACTTGTTCCATTTCCGAGAAGGAGAGGTTGTTGAACAACGGTGGAGAAGTCTTGTTGAAGGCTTTCTGATTGTGACACACTGCCTTTGATCATCGTTGAACCGTTGAACACCACTGCCGGGGGAGACCATCGACCGTATCGGTCATGGTATCGCTTGTCAATTTCATCAGTTCCAAACGGGTCTTGGACTTCCGAAATCGATCGGTGGGTGTGGTACTGCTGCATGGAGAGATTGCTCTCCACATCGTCAAGAGCATGCTCCACATCTACGCAGTTCGAACACCATGTAGCGGTGTAAACCTCGACAATGGTCGGAAGATCACTCAGGTTCACGGTGCTCACCGACGAGGTGTTCGCTTCGGTGGATTGGCCACCAAAGACGGCCCCCGCCTCCAGAGTTTCCGCAGCACCTGCGCTTGCAGCAGTCGTGCAAAACAACGTTGTAATCAAGACGACGAAGAGCCTTCTTCCGAGTCCCATGCATCCGCCAAGCCTGCCTTTTCTATCAAGGTATGCTCAGGATGCAGCGTCGCAAGGATCTCGAAGCAGGTCATTGCCATGAGGAGGAACGCACCGTTGTAATCACTTTCACCCGATGCTTCAGCAGCAGCAAAAGCCTCGTAACGAGAACGGATACCACTGCCGGTCATGCCAAACACCGCAGCGAGGCGGTCGGCCATGCCTGCCTGGAGGCCGAGGCTCACCAACGTCGCATAGAACACAGCGCACACAGCCATCCGCACCTCGGTGTTTCCAGTCAGTGCATCGGCTGTACCCTCTTCAAGCAAGGCCAGCCGTGCTTCAGATTCTGCGGTCACCTTGGCATGGTCTTGTTCAGAGAGCACATCACTGAGCATGTCGTGGATGTGATGAACAGCCTGTTCGACACCGTCCTCACGCCTTTCAGCAGGGGTCTTTACGGGTGGTTTCGGCTCCCAACCCATGGTGATTCGCGCTTTGAAGTGGTTCAACAAGGCTCGCTTGGCACTAAGCAATTGCTTGCGTGTGATGCCGTATTGGTCCATGCCAGCCCGGCGGTCCATCTTAGACAAGATGCCGAGGTCGCCAGCGACTTCAACAGCAGCCATGGCCATCATGACGATGCGTTGCTCCTTGCCATCGCCTCGAACTTCAGCCTTCCTGCGACAAATCGCCTGCTTTGGCATGCCGAGGCGACGCTTGAGGTCCTTGTTGTCGAGCGCTTGACGTTGCGCCTCATGCTTGCCTTTGAGCGGCTTGCACATCATCTTGACGAACGGCTCAGCGGCTTCCATGGCGTACTTGCCGTACATCTCTTCCACCTTCTTGCGAACAGATTCCCGCAAGGGGTGCTTCAAACGCACGGTGCCCTTGTCGACCTTTCGCAGCCGGTTCCACTTTCGCGCTTTGGCAGCGTTCATCCCAGCAGTCGACATGTAGCCACCACTGGTGCCAATGTTTGCGTTGACGTTCTCATCGTTTCGAACAGCCTGGTGGGTTGCGGATTCGCCACCGTAGGTGGTTTTTCCAGCATTCGCGTCCATGATGTCCTTCGACGGGGTGGTGATCCCGCAGGCGTCACAGTACAGTTCGCCCTTGTTGGCGTCCAGCAGCATCTTGCCAGCTCCACAATCATCGCACGCTTGTTCTTCTTCCTTCATGTTTACCTTATTCATTGATATGTCACTTCCTTTTTCCTTTGTGTGTGGGGGATGTTTCGCAGGGTTTGGAATTTGGCCGCCCTAAAATTAAACCGGCCACCTCCGCTCCATCGCACCACATATCTATATCCCAGTCATCCGGCTTAAATGTTTCGGTCGACAAGAGCCTAGAGGTACTAACAAGAATAAGTCTTGTTTGATTGTGAACCCAACATCAAAAACAATCACCGTCGACAGTATATAATCAAAAAGGCGATTTCTTACACATTCGATTCTTGCGAAACTTGCCTTGGCATGGAGCCCGAAACCATCCCTAACCACGGTGTATGTATACTATCATTCTACCATATAAGGGAGCCCTTTGCAAGGCGGTGAACTGCTCGCCTGTTGAAAATTCAAAGCCGATACTATGGCGGTGTTCGCCGGCACCCTTTCACACCGTGTTCCTCAAAAACCCTCGACGGTATCAGTGAAGGGGAGGGCGTACAATGAGCGGCGATCGATTATCTTGTACCATTGAAATCCAGCCTCCAAACGAGCACTTCCCATCTTGGCTCACCCAAGCCTTTCTCGAGGGAAAGGCGAACGCTCTTCTCATTCTTTATCCAAACGAAGAAGCCCGCAAGCAAGCCCTGAACCTCCTTTCAGGGCATGATTTGGCCGTCGATACAACCCACCATCTTACGCTCCCGCGCCTCGTTGACCTGCTTCACCTCGACCTCAAGTTACCACGAAAACTCGAAGCAGGACCCGCGCTGTTCAATGTGGTCCATGAACTCACCAAACAAGCTGCAAACAAGGGAGAACTTCCGCTTCTTTTCGCTCCTACAAGCGAAGGCCGCACTTGGCGACCATACAACACTGAACGCCTCAATGCTCTCCACACAGCGCTCATGAATCTGGACCACCCTTGGCGCTGGGATGGCGATCCAGGAGCGAGAGAGTTTCACAAAATCCTCCAAGATGTTGGAAAACGACTCGAGGGCACACACCCTTCACTCATCCAAAAAAACCTAACCAAGGCTCTCGAATCCTCCACAACACCATTCACAATGAACGATGTTGATGGCGTTCTCATTCTCGATGCAGCACCCGATTACACAGAATCCGAAACATCGTTGCTGCGATCGCTCTTGCTTCACCGTCCAATTCATCACTTATGCAATCCAGGTTCGTTCCGACTTGGCTTCCATGGAGCATACATCGATGACGTCCCCTATGTGACTCAAGAGACACTCCCTGAGTGGATTCCACACCACGCCATCGATTCGAATGCTTCTGTTGAGGCCGGGGAAGGGCCGGAAATCCGAAGGATTCAACTTCATCAACGCGAACACGCTCTTGATGCAACGTTGGAATTAATTCGCGCCTATCGGACATCAGAAAGTGGGACGGTTCTGATCGTCGATGGCCAAGCAAAGGACCGTGAAGGCCTCTGGCGAACACGTCTCTCTGAAATCGGGATGGGCGTCCCTCATTCTCCAGCCCCCCTTTCTGCGGTTCCTGGAATCAACCACCTGCTTCGTTTGATGCGCATCGGGATCGGCAGCAATGCGTGGTCAATGTCCCATCTGCAGAGCCTTACTTCACACCAGAGCATCGCGCTCATCAACGGGGGCGTAGTACCAGCGGCTCACCCAGTGCATGACACGTGGTCGCCCCGCGCCCACATCGAGGTGCTTGAAGGGATGGCTCGGTCTTTCCACGTCCGAGGGGGCCCGGGTGCGCTGACCCGTTGGATTCGTACCCTTGCAGCCGCAAAACCCCAACTCGGCCGTGATTCCAATGAGGCGCGTCAAGCGCTCGAGGAGACGCAATGGTGGCTTGCCTGTGTTGCACGAATATGGGCTCCGTTCGTAGAAGGCGAAGAACGGCGTGTGCTTTCGGAGCGTGTTGAGGGATGCATCTCCCAAGCGACTTTACCAGTGCCTCAGCCGCTGGGAACAGGTGCTGCCTGGCTGAACCACATGCTTTCCAACTTGGATTGGGACACCCTTCTTCAGCGAACAGGTGCCTTTGACCGGTCTGTGTCGGCTTTGCAATTGTTGGCAACTGCCCATGCGGCCTCGGACGGATTATTGGAAAAAGCAGGCGTCACTCTCCCATCCACAGGTCTGGATTTCATCGAACACATCGAACGCCTTGTGTCGGATACCAAGATGCCAAGCGGGCGTGCTTCAAGCACTGACGTGAAGGTGCTTACACCTGAAGACGCACATGGGGTAACGGCAGATCTTGTCCTGTTGGTTGGCATGGATGTTGATTCGTGGTCGATGAAACTCCCGAAGGTGCCATGGCTTGACCCACCAACGAAGCTCAAACTCGGTATGCTTCACACTGATCTCGTCGTGAGAAAAGGCCGACATCACCTCCTTCACCTCCTCGGTGCTGGAACAACCATTGTTGTCTTTGACAGCACTTTTGAAGAAGGCGGGGGGCCAGCAGCACCCCTTTCCGAATGGCTCAGTGATGCCCAACGCTCAGGCACATTCAATGCTCTTCAAGGCACACCGAGTTTCCTTCCTGAAGCCTCGGTCACAGGCCAACACCCAAGTCGGTGTTGGCAATATGATCCAACAACACCGGATCACAACTGGCTTTCGCCACGACCCTTCACAATGGAAGCGGTTGGAGGGGCGGTTGCTGGGTACCGGTCGGGCCATCGAAACCGTGACGCTCGCCAACGCTTGGGGCTTGCCTTGAGAGAAGGGAGGATTGGAGAAGGGCATGTCAACGCCGTTCACGGTATTGCAATGGCGTACGAAGCACCAATCACCAACGATCGAATCCAACGCCAACCGACCTTCAAGGACTTGGAAAAAGGTGATTACATGCTTTGGGGCACCCGAAACGCCCTTGCCACGACGGACCTCCTTTCGCTAACGCCAACATTTGCTCAAGCAAAAGTTGGTTCTCGGTCTCAACCACATTGGCCCCATTTAGGAATGAAGAAAAACGGGACCTCAAAGGGCGTTTCAATCGATCCAAGGCCCCTTCCACCTGCTCACTTCGAAGGCACGGTTGTGTCTCAAATATTTGGACAAACAGCGGTTCCAATTCGCCGGAATGTGTGGTCAGCAAGCCGTCTTCAACCGTGGCTTGCTTGCCCCCGTCAGGCATGGATGACGGGGCACTTGAAAGCACAAGGGGCCGAAGAGGAATTAGAAGACATCGACCACCGAACTCGAGGTCAAATCATTCACGATGCTGAAGCTGCAATGCTTGAGGCACATGGTATTCCCATTGGCGGCGAGGCGAGCGAAGCAGCCTCCCCTCTCCATCTCGGGCCAAGCCCAACAGGCCAAGATGGATGGCAAACCATCCTTGTCCATCTCGAAGAAAATGTGCCGTGGCTCTCTCGAAATGATGCAATCGCCACACACCGATGCAGGGACTTGATTGGTGTCACGCCATCCGTTTGGAAAGCCCATTTGGATGGTGAACAAAGCATCGCCCCAGGCGGCCGGCTTTGGAGGATGGTGCAAGCAGACTACCAACTGGAGCACGCAGCGCCGATTGCGTGTGAGTGGGCGGTTGCTGAAACAGGGGCGTTCTCCATCGAGCTTGATGCCTCAAACGACGAAGATCAGCCAGCTCCGTTCAGCATCCGTGGGAACGTAGACCGCGTGGACACAATTCATCTTTCTGAAGAAGCACATGCCAGTGCTGTCCAAGCGGGCTTGTTGTCGGATGAAAACCATGACGTGCCACTCGATTTCCGTAATCCTTCGAATTCCGGGGGTGCTCGCCGTTGGGTCATCATTCGGGACTTGAAAACGGTGAATGGTCCAAAGAAAGGCAAAAGCGGGCTCCGCCATCTCAAGGCCCTGTTTGATGAAATCCAACTTGCAATGTACGCCCGTGCATGGGAACTTGCCCACCCCGGTGACAGAGTGGTTGGGGTTGGTGTAATGGAAGTTGGCGAGACATCAACTCATTACGTCGAACTTGACCCTGAAATCGAGCCCTACCTGCAGGGCTTATTCCTTGGAGAACGAACCGATGTTCTCAGGGATCAATACCGCTTCATCGAGGATGAAACCTACGAAAGCAACGGGTTCAGGGCGTGGATGTATCAGCGCTTGCAAACGGCGCGCCGTGCTGTGGATGTGGCTGGTTCAGGCTTTGTTCATCCGACGCCGAGCGCAGGCTGTTCGTTTTGCGATGTGCGTTCTGTGTGCCCATCGTCCATCCATGGAGGTGAACGAAGATGAGCAACAGGCGAATTCCATTCAACCACAGCCAACGCTTGGGGCTTGATATCGATCGTCACATTGCATTGGATGCCGGGGCTGGTACAGGAAAGACCACCGTCATGGCTGAACGGTATGTCCAACACCTCATCGCATCGATTCAACGCTCCACGTTGGTTCTTCCTCATGGTCCGAGGGAGCCACTTAGCGGGCATGGCTCATTACGAGCACCGGCCCGAGAGCGAACGGATCGCAAAGAATGGCAAGGACTCCTTCCAAGCGAGGTTGTTGCGATTACGTTCACCAAAAAGGCGGCTTCTGAATTGAAAGCACGCATCCGTGCTCGTGTTGCTGCGACGAGCAAGTCACCGGTTGACCCAGATGACCCAGTTCGCGTGTATGACCCTCGAATTCGGTCTGATGCTGATGTGGAAATGCTTCTCTCTTCACTGGATGAAGCACCCATATCGACCATTGACGCATTCCTTTCTCAGTTGCTTTCACCCCACCTCGACCTTGTAGCGGTTCATCCAAGCAGGGAACAGATTGCACAAGAACGAGCACCATTGCTGATCGAGGAAGCCCTCCATTCTGCTTGGAGGGTTCGTACCATTTCGGATGCTCAAGAAGCCGGCGTCCTCGGTTACGTCAACTCGTTCATTGAATCAAGAGATCGCATTGCCATCGCTCTTGGCGGTCAAGAACAAGCATCAGTTGTTCTCTCCGGGATGCTCAACAAATCACTGTTTGTGGAAGAATCAAAACGTTCCATTGAAGCCCATGCGCATCGACTTGGCGCTCCTTTCCATCATGACCAACCACTTCCTGAGCAATTGTTCTTGGAGATGTTCCTTGAACCTGTAGCAGCAGACATTGATGCCTTCGCCTGCGGACTTCATGAGCATTTGAATGAATTTGTCGACCTGTACCTTGAACACAGTGCAGCATACGTGACGCCTGCGGAACTCCCGGGCCTCGGTGGGACACAAACTCGGTTCAGACACCTCGTCCACATGGCGAGGCATGCGTTCCCCGAAGATTCGATTCTTCGCATGCAATGGGTGTGGAACGTGGCCATTGCGGCTGCCGGTTCAATCAAGTCAGACGGAACTAAAACGAGTTATTTCCAAAACGCATCCTTGCCTGCTGCCCGTCAGAGTGGATGGCATCCTGGAATTGTCACTAAATCCAAAGCCAATCTGCCAAAACCCGAGAAAGAGGCCATCAAGGCGGCCGCAGATCTCATCTGCACCGAAATGTCAGACATGCTCAACTCACAAACGGGCCGCTTGATCTGTTTCATGGGAAGAAGCGCCACGCTTTTGGCACCGCGAATCGAATCGCCTTACTTGCCAGAAACCAGCATCCATAGCATGACCGAAATGGACATCGATTTCTATGATACAACCGAACTTGGCGGACCGATGCGAATTGGCTCCTCGTTGCAATCAAGAATTCTGATGGATCTTTTACGTGTGCATAGGGCTTGCAAGGACATTTTGGCCCAACTTAAAGCTCAAGAAGGGGTTCATGATTTCGACGACATACAGAACATGGCTGCCGACCTTTTGCTTGCCCGATGTCCTGACATGGTACGGTTTGAATACCCTCCAGAAGTGGTTGATGCACTCGATTCACTCGGTGACGAACCATGGACCGACCATCATATTTCACGAGCCCTCGTACTGGCTAATGACGATGAAAAATGTGCGGCAGATTTGCAACGCCGGTTCCACATTCTTCAGACCCTACGTCGCCAATACCGGGCTTTCATCATCGATGAATATCAAGATACGAACCCGGCTCATTTCCGCTTGTTGGCTCGGCTATGGGGCCATCGTATCTTGCACAGCGGCGAACCTGACCGGCCACTCGGTCCGTGGGATCCAACAATCTGCATTGTCGGTGATATGAAGCAAAGCATCTACCGGTTCCGACAGGCAGAAGTTTCTGTTATGCTCCGTGCTGTCGCAGCCATCAGAGAAGCGAATCTTATCGAAGTGGTCGAAAATCGCTGGGCTTCTGGTGTGCGTCGCGAAGGGTTTGGTCGAGACCCTCGACCAATCGGGGCCGGAGGCGAAACGGCAGCGTTCATTGTAGGGACGGCGATCAAGCCGCATGAAACGCTTTCAGCCCCCTACACCCACCTCTCCCTCGGCGAAGACCTCGATGGTTTTGCGCCAGAATTTTCAGGAACTGACCGGCAGCAAGCCCGAGCGGAAGGCCTCATTGATTTAACGAGCAATTACAGAACAAAACCAAGCCTCGTACATACGATGAATGGAATGTTCCGTGATGTGTTTTCTCAAAGGCACCACCTCTTGCCAGGGGACTGGCACGCCTCTTCTCAGGATTTGGTAGCGGGCCGTGATGAAGGCGACACGCCAGGTGTGCTCGAATGGTTGATGCCCTTATCGACCGAGGAGGGGGAGCAGTCCTCGGACCTCTTGGTTCCAATGGATGTGTTTTCAAATTCGAAATCGAAGGATGTTCACCTTGAGCATGAATTGATTGCCGGCCGAATCGCAGCCCTGCTGGCAGGTAATCCGACAAGAGTTTGGAGTGCAACCACTCAAGCGTATGAGCAAGTGGAAGAAACAGATGAGTCTGTTGCGGCTTCAGAAATTATGATTCTTGTTCACTCGAGGACCCACGTGCCTGACCTCATTCAGCGATTGCAAAATCGAGGTATTCCTGTTGCAGCTGACCGGCAAGGCAGCCTTCTGGACCGTCCAATCGTGCAACCCCTCATGGCAACACTCAACTTGATTGCGAACCCCCAATCCCGCTCTGCCGTGCTTGGTCTCGCTCGCTCACCTGTGCTGGGCTTCACAGACGGCCAAATCGAGGCAATGATGGCGGCGACCCCCGAACAGAATTGGTGGGTGCACATGGCTGAACATGCACCAAACCAACAGGTTGGCGCTCTTGTCAGTCACATCGGTGAGATGGTGACAAAAGGCGCTTTGTACGAGGCAATCGATGCCATTCTCGACCATTCGGACCTTCTTGTCGCTTACCCCGAAGATGCAGATCGACAAAACGCTGAGGCATGGTATATGTTGGTCGCATCAATTGGAAATGAACTTGGTCATGAAGCTGCAGCGATTTATTCTCGCTTGTGCGAACTGCATCGGCTTGGTCAACGAGGGCCACCTGCGACCACCGTTCCTGCCGGTGGGGCGGTGAGAATCATGACCGTGCACAACGCGAAAGGTTTGGAAGCCAGCGTTGTGTTTGTCGCTGGATTGTTCAAAGCAGGGGCATCTGATTCTCAACTGAACAGTCGAGAAAACATCCTCGTAACGCCTCAAGTGATCGCTGGGCGCATCAACCCATGGCGTTCTCAGGACCGCCCGAATGATGGTCTATGGGAATTCACCCAGCGGCTGGATCAAGCACAAACTCAAGCGGAGCGCCGTCGCTCCTTCTACGTCGCATTAACCCGTGCTCGGGACCGTCTTGTTCTCGTTGGTTCGTACGCCAATGAGGCATCTATTAACGACGATTCTGGCCATCTGGAAGTGAAGGTGAAGGCTTCACGAAGCACCATGGGCGGCATGCTGTTGGAAAGCCTTCGAAGCCTAGCCTATGAGGCACAGGACGAACATGCGCCTTGGCTCTTGGAAGGTGATTTAGGTGTTGTCGAGTTGCCGTTCTATGACAAGCGAACGCTTTCCCTTGACCCGTACAGCCTTCTCCACAACCCACATCTTGGTTCCTCTGCAATCCAGTCAATGCGGCTTTACCACCATCCAGATTGTTTTGAAACCACACAAGTGACAACGCCACTTCAAGATTGGACCACCCTCGAACAACGAATCGAAGCCATCGATTCTGAACCACTTGAGGCAGCACAACCGCTTGCAGTTCGACAATCTGTGCGGATGACTGCTCACGGCTTGGACACCAGCAGCGCTTGCCCACGGCGGCACTGGTTGACGGAGGTCAAAGGATGGATTCCAGAACAACTCAAGATGTTCGGGGCCCACCACACAGGTACTTCTTCAAGCAACTTCCCTCCAGCAACCTCTTTTGGAACAATGATGCACCGACTTGTAGAACTTGGTTTAGCCAATCCATCAAAGGGTGCGTCGCCACATTCTGCACCACTACCTGAGGCTTGGATGTTTGATGGTGACGATGGGCTTGACGATTCCAAAATCATCGCTAATGTTCTCGGAGAGGAAGGGTATTCTGTATCAGAAGATTCGATGGAACAAGCAATGGCAATCCGCACGCATGAGCGCATGGGCGTTCTCGGCAGGCTCGTTCGCGAGGGTCTTCTTGGCCGGTTGGCGGCTGGTGAAACTCACAACGGCCTTACAGTGGAAGGACTACGAACAGAACTTCCATTCTATCATCATCATGCCGTTGAAGTCGATGGAATCGAACGGTCCACATTCAGCATTCAAGGGGCAATTCCTCATGCGGTGCTCAGCCAGTTGGACCTCATCTTTGACGGCCGCGCAGACCTCGTACTTGCACTTCGCAACGAACATGCTGAAGGCTTCTTACAAGTGGTCGATCTCAAAACAAAAGATTGCCGGGATGGCTTCAATCCTACAGATCCAAGCAAAGGTACAGCGTTGCAGCAGTATGCCGGTGACCGCCTCGATCCGTACCCTTCGACATCGTCCGAGCGTTCAATATTGGATGAACATCGCCTCCAACTGACGTTGTATTCAATGGCGTTGCAAGCGGCTGAAGCAACCAAACCTTCCGAGGAACAACGGCGTATCCTGCCACCAGCTCTCCTTGTGGGTGCTTCCGGTCGGATGCTGCAATTGACTGTGGAGGAATTCGAGGGAGCCCAACAAGACCTCAATGAACATCTTCAGTGGATCGGCCATCTTGCCGCAGCCCCACAGTCGCTCGAGGAACCTGATCGCCTCAGTCCCGAAGCAGCAGAGCCATGCAAGACATGTCCGTTTTACCGTGGTGATGTTCGATTGTGCGCGCCCGCAGGAGAGGCACTTGGTATCCCGCTTCCGATTGAAGAGGATTAATTCGAAGCCTTGGTACCAATCATCACGAGGGTGCCTACAAAACCGTCCTTTGCCGCAACTCGGTGCATTTCGACATCCGTGAACCCTGCGGCGACCATGGCATCTTGCCACTGGGTTTCACTCAGCATTGTCATGTGCACATTGAGTGCTTCAGGCCATCCGTGACTGTCTTCATTTTCGAGGTAGTGATCGACACCTGCTACCATCACGCCTGCTTCATTCAACCACTCATCGTGAAGGATTTTCAACATGGCCGCAGGGTCATGGAGGTAGTAGAGAAATTCCATGCTGTGAAGGAAATCAAAAGGCGTGGTTGGTTTCCAATCAGGTAAAAGAGCGAGGTGGAACTCACCATCTCCGAGGGTTTTCGCTTTCTCAATCATCGCTTTGGATCCATCAACGCCAACGGCTCGTAGGCACGCGTCACCCGATTCCAAAGCCCGACAGACCCATCCATTTCCGCATCCAACATCCACGGCCGAATATGGCGTGCTGACCCTTGGCAAGGCCAAATCCAACATTGCCTTGACCGAAGCAGCATGGCCCCGTTCCATTCCCTCATCTTTGTTCTTTGTCGCCCATTCTGAAAACAACTCGGTGGCAGGTCTTGTGCTCATGGCTTGCCGTTTGATGGGCATTTCTTGAACATGTCCCCAAACGAAAGGAACATGGCTGGCCGTTCTTTGGACAATCCATGCTCGACACGACGACGACAATTGAAGAGGTGCTGTATTCGCCGATTGAACCCTATGATTCCGGGATGTTGCAAGTCACAGACCTCCATACGATTGCGTGGGAGAAATCTGGAAACAGCGAGGGTGTCCCAGTTGTTGTGATCCACGGTGGCCCAGGCGGTGGAGGCCAACCTGCTTACCGACAATACTTCGACCCAGCAAAGTTCAACATCATACAATTCGACCAACGTGGGTGTGGCCAATCAACGCCTCACGCAGAGTTAAGAGACAACACAACGCAAGCCATGGTGGCCGACATTGAAGCACTCAGGGTCTCGTTTGGCATCGAAGAATGGCACGTCTTTGGCGGTTCTTGGGGATCGACGCTTTCGCTCATTTACGCCCAAACATATCCTGATCGTGTCACAAGTTTGGTCCTCCGTGGCATTTTCATGTGCAGGAAAAGTGAACTGCAATGGTTCTACCAAGACGGTGCAAGCCACATCTTCCCTGATGCCTTTGAACCATATCGTGAACACATTCCCAAAGCCGAGCAATCGAACCTCATCGAAGCCTACTATGCTCGCCTCACGAGCGAAGATGGGGATGTGCGCAGAGCAGCAGCAAAACAGTGGACTCGTTGGGAGATGGCGACAAGCCGCTTGTTCCCCGACCCATCGTACCTCGAAAAAGCAGAAGATTTGGATTTCGCCGTTGCCTTCGCACGCATCGAATGTCATTACTTCATTAACGCCATTTTTGTTGAAGAAGCTCACATTTTGAATCATGCATCAGTCATCGAACACATTCCAACTGTGATCGTTCAAGGGCGGTATGACGTGGTTTGCCCGACGCGAAGCGCATGGGAACTGCACAAGGTTCTTCCAAACAGCAACCTGATTATCGTCCCCGATGCGGGCCACTCAATGGGTGAAGTGAGCATTGCGCGAGAATTAGTCGCCGCAACCGATGCCATCTCCTCATGATTCAAACCAAGATTTCAAGCCATTTCGCAGGGTCGTTGAGGCGTCGGCTTGATAGGGTGGAGTTAAGTGGACTTACATGGAGGCTTACCTCCCGGTGATACCATGACAGAAGAAGGGACCGTCACGCCAGAGATTCGAATTCAACAACTTGAGGAACAACTCGCAACTGAGACAGACCGTCTGCAAAAGTTGTTCGCAGCCTACGAGGCTGTGGAAAAGGAACTCTTCGATGCTCGAACTGAAAATGAAGTCCTCGAGAAGGAAATCATCGAACGGGAAATCGAAAAGGAAACCCAAGAAGCCCTGCTTAACGAGCGGGAAATCAGGGTCCGTGAACTCGAACTCCGCGCAGTTAAGGCAGGCAAGCAGGTCGAACACCTCAAGCCAGAACTCGAAAAGATGGAAGAGAAATACTCCCGTGAAAAGGATCGACTCGGCAAGGTTTTCGGTATTGCAGAAGAGTTGGACAATGACCTGCGTCTTGCCGTTTCAGAAATGAAGGCACGTGACGATTGGTACGTCGACCACATGCAAATTTTCGAAGACCTCAACAAGGCCATCAAGCAACGCTACGACATGATTGAGCGAGCGGTCGAAGCCGAGCGCAAGTCGCAACATATGTCCCGTGCGTTCACAGAGCGGATGGACGACATGGTCGAAGCCCGTGCTGCTGACATGACCATCGAAGAGGCTGAACAAATCACCGTCGAAACTGAATCCGCATCCGTGGAAATTGTTGGCGAAAACGCCGTTGAAGATCTTCTTGATGATGGAAAACTCAACAACAGCAACACGGCTCCAGCCGAAGAAGAACCTGCTGTTGAGACTCCAGCAGAAGAGCAAGCAGAAGAACCAGCCGAAGAAGCACCTTCCGACTGGTCCAATGGCGAAGACCCTTGGGCAGAGTGAGGCGTTCGAATGGCTGGCTTGGCCCATGGGGGCCACGCACCTGTCCTGATTACGTTCATGATGGGCGTCAGCTCAATCATAGTTGGAACGCTCATCGATCCTCTAAGCGGCCTCATTCCATTGTTCGGTATTCTTTGTATCATGGCTTCTGCCTTTCTCGTCAACTTTTGGCGGGACCCAGACCGTCCGATTCCCAAGCAACCAGGTGTGCTCGTCTCCCCTGCTGATGGCCATGTGATGTTCATCCGTCGTGAACGAGCAACAGGTCGCAGACCCTCAAAGGAAGCCTATGCCTCAGGCGCAATCGAACATGATGCACTTACGGGTGACTGGGTGGCCGAACCATGCGATCACCCTCTCGAGTTCACGACAGAACAGCGATTTGAAGCAGTGGAAAAAGGCGAAGAATCCGATGATGATGTGATTCGGGTGGCCATTTTCATGTCACCACTCGATGTCCATGTGAACCGTTCACCAATGGCTGCAACGATTGAACGGATGGAGCACCGAACTGGGAAAGGCATGAAGCGAGGCCCATTCAAAGCCGCCTACAAAAAAGAAAGTGAATTCAATGAACGCGTCCGAACTGTGTTCCTTAATGATGAGGGCCACCGCATCGAAGTCACTCAAATTTCAGGCGCACTGGCTCGCACTATTGTGCCGTGGCAAGGCATTGGCGATCAACTGCGCCGTGGGCAACGGTTCGGTATGATTCGTCTCGGATCACGGGTAGATTTGCGCGTCCCAGCCGCTGGTTTCACGCCCGCAGTGGTCTCTGCAGAGGTGAAGGATGAAGCCCATCCGAAAGGCCAATTTGTGCAAGCTGGAACAACTGTTTTGTTCACCCCGAAGGCATGAGTCGCGTCGGTGGATTGAAACATATTCGGCCAGCCACAGAACCAAAGGGGGCCTCTGATGACGAACAAAAAATCACTCACACTTGTCGGCGATGGCAGCAAAGGTGCCCGTATCCATGACATCGTGAAGGCCCCTGCAAACACACCATGGGCGAAAGCAAGGCAACAGTCTTGGGACGCAAGTGAACCAGCAACGGTGTACTACACTCCTGAAACCATGGCGGATGGAACGCCGTGCAGCGCAGTCACGGTCATTTTGCGAACCAAAGGATGCCATTGGTGGTGGTCCAGTGGTTGCACATTCTGCGGATATTTTAACGACACAAGAGACGACGTGACCAACGAAGATTTGCACGCTCAATGGGCTTATGCGAAAACCAAATTCGACGATTTCAAAGGTCATGCAATGGTCAAGGTGTACACCAGTGGTTCGTTGCTCGAGGATCGGGAAATTCCCGTGGCTTTCCAAGAAACGGTCCTTCGTGACTGCCAAACACTCGGCAAGGAACTGATTGTTGAGTCACGTTGCGAACAGTTGACTGAAGAGAAGTTGGCATGGGCCACATCAATCAACACAAGTTTCGCAGTCGCCATTGGCCTTGAAGCGTATGATGATGAAGTCTTGAGGTTCCACGTCAACAAAGGATTCACGATAAAATCGTGGGACAGAGCGGTTGCTAACCTCAAGAAATTCGACATTCGAGTGAAGACCTATTTGATGTTTAAACCACCGTTCATGAACGAAGCAGACGCACTTCTTCATGGCGTGAAGTGGATCGAAGATGTCGCCGAACGAAGCGACGAAATATCGGTCAATCCCATGAACATCCAGCGTGGCACCATCATCGATCGTTTGCACAGGCACAATGAATACCGCCCACCTTGGCTATGGTCTCTTGTTGAGATGATTCGGCGAGCCCACCCTACGATTCATCCACAAAACACTGGGAATGGCGGTGAAGGCCAGGTAAGTCGTTTAATCGTACACCCGACTGCGGGTGGACGCGTTCGTGGAGCACACAACTGCGGCGCATGTGACTCGCATGTTGTTGCTGCGATCGAACGCTATGCCGTTTCAGGTGAGTTACAAGAATTCGAAGGCCTTGCTTGTGAATGTGAGAAAGCGTGGGCAGAAGAGGTCGCATTAGAGCACGCCCTCCCCACGCCACTCGGAATTTCGAAGCCTCGTCGTGGCAATGTTTTGGATGCCCTCCGGGCTCCTTGATTGGCTTCCAGCAATCCGTCCGATTGCTGTTGTGAGGGTGTGAATCTTTATGACCGCTGTACCGGTGGGCGGATTGACCCCTATGGGGTCATGTTCGGGTGAACCTCATGACAAACACAACCAGTCTTCCTGATGTAACCGTTGGAACCGGTGAACCGGCCTCCAGCCGAATTCTACTGACCCTCTTTGCAGTCGGCGTTATTGGCATGCTCGCGTTGTTCTCAAACGTCTTCGGCTGGGACAACATCCCATTGCTCGGTGAACTCGTTCCGCTCATCGGTAACCTCGGTGGAAGCGGCATCTGGTACTACCTCATTGGCCTCTTGGTTGGTTTGGGCGCCATCGTTGCCTCACTCTTGGCAGAGGTTATCGTCGATTAGGAGGTGTGATGTATGGAAACTGTACTCATTATGTCCGGCCTTATGGTCGCCACCCTCCTCATCACTGCAAACTACCTTGTGAAAGGCATTGGGGGCATGAGCGCCCCTCTGCAACAGATTGGTCTTTTCCTTCTCAACAAAGCTCCGGCAGGCATCATCGATCTGTTCAGCGATGAAGCAGGAAGCGGCAGCAAAACATGGATTCGCTTCGGTATGGTTTGGTTCCTCCTTGCATCAATCGGAGCCTTCCTCGGTCTTTGGCACAGTTACGATGGCGCTGCTTTGGATTCCCTCGCAAGCATTGGCTGGTCCTACGACGACGGTTCCATGCTCACGGATTACACCAATGTGTTTTTCCACACTGCCTTGAATTACATGCTTGTTGGTGGTGCTCTTGTAGCAGTCGCACGAACAGCAAAGGGGCGTCTTGCAAGTGAAAAGAGTGCATCCATGGTAGCACTCCTCCTCACTGCTTCAACCGCAGCCTACCTCGCTCTTCCGGCGCTTCTTTCCTTTGTCTCGCTTGACAATGAAGCTGGCATCATCGAAGGCGTCACCAACGTGTCCTCCCTTGTCGTAGGGTCCCTGCTTCATGTGGCGATTCTGATCAACGTCTTGATCACCGTGGCAAACCGTGAATCCGACGACCTTTCACCAACGACCTGGTTCCTCGTGCTTGCATTGGTAGCCAAAATTTCCGCAGGACTGATTGCCTTCTTCGGCGAACTGGCAGGCTCCACTCAAACGGTCTGGATGGCTGAGCATGTCCTCACTGGCTGGGTTCCTTTGGCCCTCATCTTCGGACTGGCTTACCACATCATCCCATACACCACCGGATCACCGATTTGGTCTGAAAGCATGCTGAAGGTCAACATGGCTCTCCTGTTTGTGACGGTTCCACCGTTCTTTATGACCGCAGCTACGAGCGCTGAGTTGTTGCAAAACCTTGGTGCTATTCTCCTGACACTTGGTATGCTTCCACTCTTTGCAGGTTCAGTCAACCTGCTCGTGACCGCAAAGTCGAACGCTGCTGCAGTGGTCAAGAGTCCTGGCGCATTCGCTGCAACCGGCGCTATGCTTCTCATCCCAATCTACACCATTGGCGGTTACTTCACAAGCATGGATGTCTTTGTCGGCCTCGGCAATCTTGGCACCATGGCTACAACCGTTGATCAAGGCTTCATGTACACCGTTGGAGGATTGATGATGCTCGCAAGCGTCTTCACGGCCTACCCATTGGCAAGCGGAAAGCAACTTGCGAATGCCTCAAATGCTCAACTCGCCGTTTGGCTCACCATGATTGGGGGACTCACCTCAACCATCGTTCGCCTCATGGGCAATTTCACCTCACAAGCAGTGAGTAACTCAGGTGTCGAAGACGCAGTGGCCTCTACAGGCGGCTTCCTCCTTGTGTCCTCTGCTTTGTACTACCTGTGTGCGATCGCAGCCATCATGGCAGCGCTCGTGATGATTCGTACCGGCACCCGTGGCAATGCAGACGCAGCTACCACAACTGCAACCAGCGACATCAATGCCTACTCTTTGGTCGAAGGGACCACTACCATTCGTACCCTTCTCAGTCGCGGTGTCGGCATTGACACCGAACTCAACGTTGGTCACACCGAGGATGATTCTGGTGCTACCATCATTGCAGTGGGTGCACATCTTCACAACGATGAGGTCACAGAGTTCCCAGCTGAGGCAAAGGAAACGCCTGAAGAACTGGTCATGCTCGCAGATTACCTTTCCCAATCAGACCAGTCTATCTTCCAGTTCTTCCAGTCCATTGACTTGGACAACTCTGGCACAGTTGATGGATTTGAATTCCAGAGAGCCCTCAAGAACGCAGACATTGCGAACCTCCCTCCATGGGAAATGGGAGCCTTGCTCGAAGCAGTCGATCTTGACGGTGATGGAAAAATCAACTTGCCTGAACTTGACATCGCTTTGACCATGATCCGAAGCAAGCAATCCTCCAACGAGGAAGAGTGAAGCCACTGAGGGCGTGAACAAGGTGCGTATCGGCCTTGTCGGCAAACCAAACGTAGGGAAGTCGACCTTCTTTAGCGCTGCAACATTAGCGAAGGTTGACATTGCCAACTATCCTTTTTGTACGATTGAACCAAACGTCGGGGTGGCTTTTGTTGCTGCCCGCTTGCCCTGTCCTTGCAAGGACATACGAGAAAAGCTCGAACAAGAAGGGCGCCTCGAGCCAGCATCCCAAGATGACCCTCGTCGAGGGAGTTTGTGCGAGCCGAGAACTGGTTCGTGCATCGGCCACATGCGCCTCGTTCCTTGCTTCTTGGTGGACATCGCTGGCCTCGTTCCAGGGGCAAGTGAAGGACGAGGTAGAGGAAATGCATTCCTTGCTGACCTCGCCAACTGCAACGCATTGATTCAAGTTGTTGATGCAGCAGGGAGCACCGATTTAGAAGGCAATCCACAGGGGCACAACCAAACAACAGAGGTGGCCCGTGCTCGCGTCATTGAAGAGATTGAATTTCTTGGTTTGGAACTCGATGCTTGGATTGCTGGCTTGTTGATGGATGGATGGGTGCGAGGCGTTCGACGCGTCCAAGCGGAAGGCGACAAGGGCCTTGTTTCTTTTATTCACGAACGCCTTACGGGGCTTGGGGCAACCTTGCAATCCGTTGGATTGGCCCATGAAGCGTTCCGCTCGCAACACACAACGCTTGGCTCACCTTGGGATTGGGATCTCTCAATCATTGCCTCGCTTGCTGTGCACTTGCGAAAGGCGTTGTTCCCAATTCATATCGCAGCCAACAAATTTGATGTTGCGCCAGCACAAGTCTTGGATGGCGTGGTTGCAAATGGATGTATTATCCCATGTATGGCTGATGTTGAACTTGGCCTGCGTCGTGCAGCTGGAGCCGATCTCATTGAGTACACTCCCGGCTCAACCACCTTCTCATTCAGCGATTCCACTGCGCTCAACGAAGCCCAATTGAAGGCGCTTGATCACATGAAAGAGCGGCTTGAAACGAACGCTGGCACTGGCGTGGCGACCATGCTTGACACAGTTCTGTTTGACGAGTTAGAACACATTGTGGTGTATCCAGTTCAAGACGAGAATCGGTGGACAGATGGCGATGGAAAGCTTCTGCCCGACGCGTTCGTTGTACCTGCAGCCATACAAGCCAAAGCTCTGGCATACAAAGTTCACAGCGACCTCGGTGACGGATTCATCCGTGGCGTTGATGGCCGAAGTCGGAGGGTTGTCGGTGCAGAACACGAACTCCAAGATGGAGACGTGTTGAAGATTCACGCCAAATCGTGATCAGTGGCCTTTTGGTCGGTCGTATGCTGGTGTTAAACGGGCCATGTCTCCAGAGTATTGGCCACCTCGGTAGATGAACCAGACCGGGGTTGCCAATGTGATTGCCAAGAGAAGGAGAAGAAAGTAGATGCCCCACGGTTGAATGTCTTTGAGCACCATGATCCACAGCGTCCATAGCAACGGAATGTAGAGGAAAATACTGTAGCGACGGGCCATGATTTGAAGGCGAGCGCTGCCCAATCCACCATCATACATGTTCGCAGCCTCGTCTTTTGAGATGAGGCCTTTTTCGACACCACATCGGACACAAACTTGTGTGTTTGGCCCATTTCCATGGATGAATTGTTCACGTGGGTACGTGCTTGAACAATGACGGCAGGTTGGCATGGTCTTCCCTCAATCCGTTCCACTCGCTCACGATTCTTCAAGCATCCGCTCTCATCCCGAGGAAATTGCTCAGCACATTGATTCCATTTTCCGAGCCAACGGATTCTGGATGAAACTGAACACCAAAGATTTGCTTTTCTGGATGTTGGACGCCCATGATGTCCCCCGTCGTTTCATTCCATGCCACTTGATTGAGCGAGGAAGCGCCTTCATTGGTCAATACGAGCGAATTGTAGAGTGTGAATGAATGAGGCGAGGTGAACCCCTCGAACAAACGCCCATCGCTATGTCGGATGCTTCTTGGCGAGCCATGCACAGGCCCTGTTGGCACTTTGATAAGTTCCATTCCGGCAGCCAGCCCAAGTGCTTGGTGCCCCAAGCAAATTCCAAGAACAGGTTGTTCGATGTGCCCCTCGATTGCAGACGTGGCGATTTGCATGGTGATAGGCGAGTCTTTTGGCTGACCCGGCCCAGGTCCAAGCACAATGTGGCTTGGATTGATCCTCGAAAGAATGGATTGTGCCTCATGCGCTTGCAGTGAGGCGGTGGAAGATCTCGACTGGTGAACGATGACATCGTGGCCCAATCCTGCAATGGCGTGTGCGATGTTGTGTGTGAACGAATCGAGGTTGTCGACTAAGAGCACGGCCCCTTCGGTTTCCATCGAACCGTCATCGATTCGGATTGAACCTTGCTCCGTTGCAACAGGTGCCGGCTCCACTTCGAGGGAATGAATTTCTAATTCACCTGTTGGGAGGCTTTCTCGTTGTTCAACATGCCAACCACACGCCTTGCGAAGTGCAGCAGCCTTCCATTTCGCTTCCTCTACTTCGCTTTCAGGTAATGATCCAATCGTGATTCCTCCACCGGCAGCAATCGCTCCAAACCAACGTGCTCTGTCTTTTGTTGCGATCAACGTCCGAATGAGGATGTTCCAAGCGCAGGCGCCTGAATGAAGGTCAATCCAACCAATGGAACCAGTCCAGAACGAACGAGGTCGTTGTTCCAATTCGTCGATTGTAGCACACACGACGGTTCGTGGGCACCCTGTGATGCTTCCACCAGGGAACACCGCTTGGAGTGCATCGAGCGAAGTTTGTCCCTCGGATAGCGTTCCAACCACTTGTGAGACAAGGTGCTGAACATTGGCGTATGCTTCGACATCGAACCGTTCGATTCGAACGCCTCCAACATCACTGACGGCTCCCAGATCATTGCGCATGAGGTCGACAAGCATTCTGTGCTCTGCTCGTTCCTTCTCATCGTTGAGCATTTCATTTCTGAGCAGCACTTCTGCCTCTTTGGTGGACCCACGTGGTCGAGTCCCCTTGATTGGTGCTGTTCGTACGATGTCGCCATCCGATTGGAGCAGCGATTCTGGCGATGAACTGACAAGCGCCAGTTCGAGGTCTTCGGCACAAAGGTATGCGGAAAATGGTGCAGGATTTGTCGTGCATAATTCCTCAAAGATTGTTCTCGGGTGTCGACTCAGTTGCCCTTCCCACCAACGCCCAAGATTGACTTGGTAGAACTCACCCGCCGCAATCCCTTCTCTGATTGCTTCAATGCCTTGCTGATGCTCTTGATCTGTTAAGTTGGAAGTCTCTTGATGGGGGTTTTCATGCGAGTTGACACCTTCGTACGGCTTGGTTTGGACGCTGTTTGCAAGTGCTGCCCAGTCATCACCATCGCATGCGAACGCTGTGATGTCCCCATCGCTCTTTCGTTCCGCAGCGAAGCGTTCAATCAACCAGAGAACCGCCAGTATTTCTCCTTCTTTGGGCGGGTGCTGCAAGGCGAGTGGCTGGGTCCATTGCACGAGGTCATAGGCGAGGGTGCCCGACCAGAATGGACGGGTTGGTAAGCCATTGGTTGGTGTTGGAAGGAACGGTTCAGGGTCTGACAATTCCTGCAATTTTCCTAGCAAGTCTGCCATCGTTTCTCCAAAAATCGATGTGGCATGATACCAGCAGCCATGTTTCCACTCCTCAACATGGCCGACCAGTGGTTGGGTTTGCTTAGCGAGGTGAATTTCGCCTTTGCTCGGTTTGTGAGGGGAAGCCGGTGGGATGTTCGGTTGACGAACGATGAACCTTCGTTTCGATGGGCCACACAGGATCGAGTGCTGGGAGAGATGAGATGCAGGACCGCCAGAAACCATGACCATTTGATCAGGGCCACCGTAACGAATTGCTTTGTCACCGAGTAAACCAACCTCTTCGAGTTGCCTCATGAAGGGGAGAATCAGTTCTTCGATGCTTAGGCCCCCACATCACTCCATGCGTTCTTGTTTTCATAGTGTTGGGTTAGCAAACTTTGACATTTTATTGCAAAGCCGTGGTTTGTGCTGATTTGTTCACCATCTATGGACTCGATTTGTGCCACGCCAAGGCCACTCCCTACAGCAATAACTTCAATCGCTCGGGCAACCAATCGCTCATTCAACCGACCCCGTTGTACTGGAATGCCATGTGCTTCTAGAAGAGGTGCGAGAATTTCTGCTGTAATGCCGGTGACGCCTCCATCCGCAGCGTCAGACAACCACGCCGTGCTGTCCTCATCAAACACGATGGGGGTGGCTCGGTCGCCGTCGACAATGGCGTATTCATGGACAAGCAGGGCCAGGTCTGTTCCAGCATGATCTGCCTTCTGCCTCGCATCTCGGTATGGCTGCCAATCCCCGTGCTTCGTTCCATTCACCTTTGGCGACCAGCGCGGCGCTTCAACCGTGATTGCTTCGACGCTTTCGTTACGTATTGAGAAGGGGCGTGGTTGTACGTTGATTGTTCCATCACGCGCTAATTCCAATCGAAGGAGCCCCATCGGTTGGCATGTGGGATGTTGATCCTCGAATTCGAGCGTTGCAAGTGCTTCTGCTATTGATCGCTTCATGTCCGCAGGCCACTCAATTCGTAACCGTTTGGCGTGATGTTGCATCCGCTCAAGGTGTGCATCGAGGTCGGCTATACACCGTGCTTGGTCCCAAACCATCGTGGTGAAGACCAAATCACGAGGACTTGCGCCGACTCCTTCAGACATTGTCAACCCTCAAAGCAAGTCATCGAGGAACGAGGTGTCGATGCCTTTGGTTTGCTGCGGTGGAGCGGTTCCGACACCTAATTCGTTGAGTAATTCGTTGTTTTGAACCGGTTGCATAACCGGTTGTGCAGGCTGGTAGGCTGGACGGCCATAGATGTCCTGTTGTGTGGCAGGTTGAGCATACATGTTCGGTGCTGGCGGTGTTGGTGCAGCAGCAGTCGGTGGAGGTGAAGATGGTGGAGCTGCAGCAGGTGCATCGTTCCAGCTTTGGTCATCTTGCAATCCCCATGTGGCTTCTTGGAGTTCCCACGACTTTGCCTTTCGTTGTTGGCTGCCTCGTGTCCGCACAACGGCGATGAAGAGGAAGATGGCCATGATGAACAGACCTGCGGCCAAGAGATTCGGTGTTGTCAAGAGCGATGAGAAATCAGTTCCATCGTTTGCATTATCGTCACCCAGTGATGTGCCATCATTGGCTTGGAAAGCACTCAATTGAATTGGATTGACCGCTTCCTTGCTGACGAGTTCGTCAAACGGTGTGACTGCGATGTACCACGAGGTAGCGTTGGTCAACGCTGCGAATTGTTCCACCGTGATGATGAATGAATTCGAAGTGATTGCATCGCCCACCATCGTTGCGCTTGAGACTCCATCGAAGCTCTCCTCAGCGATGTACACTTGGTACCCTCGAATCCTTTGGTCGGTGGAGAGGGACCATTCGACCAGAATCTTGCTCTCGTCGACCCATGCAGCACTGACCCCAGTCACTTCAGGCAGGTACGAGCCAGAAGCATCGTAGCCATCATCGATTGATTGCGAGGACACGGCGATTAAATCGGTTGTGAATGCGTTACCAGAGGTGTCTCGAACCACCACAACGACCCAGATTTCTTGACCTGGAATCACTGGAGTATCGCCTGCCACTATGTCGATTGTAAGTGGGAGTTCAGGCGCTCGCTCGAGGGTTGCAATCGGTGTGCTTGGGCCAAGTGTACCCTGTCCTACGCTTGTGAATGACCAGGTTGCGGCATAGACTTCGTACGAACCAACGTCACTTGCGGCGCTTAATTCAAAGTCCAGTAAGAGCGCACTTCCGTCATCGAGTGCTCGGTCGGTGAGGCTCAAGGTTTCAAGGCGGTCGGGGGCAGTGATGTCGAGTGCGTTATCGATCGGTGTAACAGTGGCCTGTGTAAGGTCGGTAAGGAACACGTTTCCTGCCAAGTCATGAACGGTGACGACAACGTACAGTTCAACATCGGGTTGAATTGACTGAGGCGTGGTTTGTGTGATGTCCATCAGTCCACCAGAACCACTGTACAGCGCTGTTGTCAATGTGACTTCAAGCGGACTGAATGATTCGTCAACCCATTGCTTGTTGACTTTCAGGCAACCACATCGGGTTGGGTCGTCGCCAAACAAAGCCCATGCCACTGAGAGGTCGGTCAACGGTTGGTCGGCTGCCCAAATTGTGTAGTGGGAGAAATCATCAGCATCAGAAACAGACCACAAGACATCAATGGAGGTTCCATCATCGCTTGGATGATCAAAGGCTTGGATAAATTCGGTTCGGTCAGGAGGTGTTGGTTGGCCGTTTTGATTCCGGAGGGGGGTCACCTGAATGAGGTCCACATCATCCAGATTCGCGTTCAACCAATCATCGTATGCAACCACGCCAACGAGGTACATTTGCCCGTCTTGGAGTCCTTCACCGTCGATGCTCGTGACCAAGGTTGAGTTTTCATCGCAATCGTTGATGATCTTCGCTTGTGTGAAGCCCATTTCCGAATCGACGGATGAAGATGTTCCGTCAAAGTCCGCTGGGATAATTTCCCCGTCTTCCACGGCCCTCATGAAGATGGCATAGAATGTGCAGTCTTCTGCAGGGTTGATGTCCCATGAAACGGTGATGCGTCCACCATCATCTTCCGGTGTGTCGATGGCGTTGACATTTTCCATCTTTGGAGGGGCGGTGTTGTCATTCAGGCCACCTGTTGGAACAAAGGGTCCGACGATGAGGGCGTTCATGATGTCTTCTTGGCCGGCTTCATCAACACAGGTGAGTCCAAGCCAATACGGCTGACCAGGTGAAAGCGAAAGAACGGTTGAGTTTCCTTCCATCTTCATAACTTCGCCCTCGGGCGTGAGGCCGAGAACATCGGTCATTGGTTGAGTCGAAGCATAGATGTTGGTTTGCAGAAGGTCAAGGCTTGTGCAGCGAGCCCATTCTACGTCCAAGTCGCCATCTTCGCCCCCTTCGTGAGGTCCGGCGTCAGCCCAGATCGGCGGCAACGGCACTTCGTCAGACGGGGTTGCAGGTCCAAGAACAGGCGATGGGGTGCCGAGTCGTCCATCATCGTATTCAACGACCACAACAGCGTAGTAATCGTTTCCATCGACGAGCGGTTGACCATTGGAGGTGGTGACTTCGCTTGAGAGTCGACTGTGAAGGGAAATGGCTTTGTCGATGGTCCGAGATTGTAGGAAGGTGGTGGTGATTCCTCCGTCGAGTGACCAGACAGGTCCATCGTTGACATAGATGAGGTAGCGAGCGAAGTCATCATCGTGAACAAGGCTCCATTCTGCAGTTAAAGCCCCGCCGCCATCATCGGGTCGGTCCATCAGTTCAGTCAATGTAACTGGAGTTTCAGTCTTGACATAATCGTAGATGAGGCGAACATGCATGGACCCATTGATTGGTGAGCGGAGGTTCAACTGAACAAATTGCGTTCCGTTGATGATGATTCCATTGTCAACGGCGAGTTGCATCGTTGTCTCGAAGTCTGCATTGTTGTTGAGTTCAATCGTAGCGTTGTACTTCATGCTTACAGATTTCGCCCATGTCGCTGCGTTGTTGACAGGTGAGGTGAATGCGAGCGGGACCGTCTGGAACATGATGCCATTGGTGCCGACAACACCGAGGGTTGGGTCGAGTGCGGCGGTGTTGGATAGGTTTGCAAGAACGATTGGCATGCCGGGGTGGGTCATGTCGCTGATGTCGGTAAATCCACCATTGAAGCCGACGTTGAGCGGACTTGCTTTGCGCAGCGAGAACCGATCTAACGCAGCATACTGGGCGTTGTTTTCGAAGCCAAAGAGGCCAATGTCACCGGTCGTCAGCCAGATTGCATCGGGCGTGATGGTGCCACCAGTCAATCCGGTCTCTTGGAACATCTTCAGGGTAGCATGGGTCGGTGTGCGGGCGCTCAGGATCGAAGCTCCATTTTCACCAATGGTGAGGACATGATCGCCATCGCTGACCATCTTTTGGATCGGCCATCCCGCTACTTGGAAGGAAGGGACGCCGTCTTCGAATTGATTCGACTGTCCGTTGTAATGCGTCATCGGACCAATGTCAGTTGCAATGTGCAAGCCCCACCAATCTGCTGCCAAAGCATCAACAGTGTTCGATGATAATTGGTCGAACTTATGCCAAGCGACAGCGTTTGAGGATACATCGACGCTTGTGACACCGGGTCGTTCAGAACCCGCACCATCGTGGCCGATGAAAAGCGAAGTGGAAGTTGTTGAGGTCCCGTTGACAACCGTTGTTGTGCTTGAAGTTGTCAAGGATTGTGCTGAGGTTGCCATAAGGCCAGTGCCGCTCGAGTAAAGCGTTGTAGCGTTGGTTAATGTGTCCATCTTGACAACTCCAGCGGTCGTAGCAATCCAGAGATCGGTCCCGATGAATTGAACATCTTCGACAACATTGGTTGGCAATCCATCGCTTGTTGTGAGCGGATTTGCCCAATCTGATATCGTGTAATCCCATCGTCCTATTCCACCATCGGTTGCGATGTAAAGCATGGTCGAGGATTCAGTGAAGGCATTGATGTTGTTTGAGGGAAGACCACCAAGCAATCGACCGTTTCCGAAGCCTGTGCTCGGGTCGTACACTTGGACGCCAGCAGCCGAGCCAGAACTTCCTTGCAAGCCGATGACCAAGGTGGAGCCGTAGACGAAGAGCCCATCCATGTTGTTATGCAAGGCACCGCTCACTCGACTCAGAACGCCAGTGAGGGTATCGAGTTTGTAGAGCCCAGTCGGTGTTGTCGTGATGTAAAGATCAGTTCCGACAAGTTCCATATCCTTGGCCACGGTGTTCGCAACCATCGTCCATCCTTGTTGCCAATCGATTGTTCCATCAGCTTGGCGTTCACCTTGGAGCAATCCAGCGCCTGCAGACCCGCCCTGTCCGAATCCTTGGACGGCGCCTTGAGTTGAGATCCATAGATGCGTTCCATTGCCGGCCATGCTGGTAACTTGGCCGCTGACAAGTCCTGGGAAGTCGAGCAATGTGTTTTGGCCCAACGAACTGATTGTGTCGACGTGGCTGTATCCAGATGAACCACCCGCTTGCCCGATCAACCATTCATTGGTCAGCCATTGGAAAGATGTGACCGAAGATCCTTGACCGTTGAAAGAGACCTGTGCAGTGGAGCCGCCAGATGTGGCCACCGCACTGTAGCCGCCGCCGATGATGTTGTCACCGCTCGTACCGATGCCATGGCCCAGCACGAGCATGCTGTTGGAGTAATCAATAGCGTCCCACCACACGCGATCGCTTGGTAGGTTGTGATTCGCGGTTGTGATTGGGTTAAGCCAAGTGTTGGATGCGTAACTGTACTTTTTGACATCTGCTTGATCTGCATAGAAGGCCACATAGAGGGTGTCAGTGCCGTCACATGCAACCCCGGATACCTCGCCATAATTTTCGTTCCAGTCAGCCTCTCGGAACGTGCTCAAGAAGGAATCATTGGTCATGTCAAATCGGGCCACGCCTCCATTGTTGGCGTAAATACCGATGTGAAGAATACCCGCACACTCAGCCATGGTGATTGGATAACCATTTGGCAGCCCGTTGGCCCCAGTCTCGTAATTATTCCATGTGGTTCCGTCCCAATGAGAAATAGCACCGTTTCTGAACTGACCGAATTGACTGACCTCGCCACTTCCGACAACGAGGTTTGTGCCATCGGTCCACAGTTCGTAGATCTGATCGCCTGCATCGGCGGGTAAGCCAGAGCCAGCCGTCCATTCTGTCAACCACTGGCCCGCAGATTCATTGTACCGTGCGACGCCGTCTTCAGTTGCAAACATCACTTCGCCGTTGTATTCGATGATTTCACGGATTGGGAAATTAAAATCTCCATCATCCCATTCTCCGAGCACAGTGCCGTTTGCGGCCATGTATTGGAGGGAGTTTTCACCCCACGAGACCCACATGTTTCCAGTTGAGGATTTGTATGCAGTCACTCGATCTACTTGGCCAATCGGGAGGATGTTGTCGCCCCATGAATTGTTGCTGGTGTTCCATTGAGCGATGCCACCAGAACCATCGACTTGCCACCAATTTTGGGACGCCACGCTGATCATAATGATGTCACCAATGATGCTCATCCCATTCACATCGCCATTGTTTTGGCCCACTTGTGCGCCAACATCAAGAGCAGGAAGGGAGGTGAAATTCTGAGCGTCGAAACGATACAGGTTATCGCTGCTTGCCCCGTCATGGTAGTACATGATGTTCCCTTTGAGAATCATATCAAGCGGATCGCCGTTTCCAGCAAAGAGGCTGCTTGATTTTTCGATATCATAGACTTCATCACCGGTGGTGGTGTTGAGCAATTGGAACCCATCAGAACCACCAATCCAGATGTAATTTGGATTGATGTCGGCTGAGAGGGTGGTTGCATCTTCATTTCCACCATCGAGCACATTGTCTTCGGTCCAAAGGGTGAGCCATTCATCGTTGATGAGATCATACCGAGCGATACCAATGCCATCCAATGCGATGAAAGCCACATCGCCAACGACGGTTACGGGTGCGTTGTTTGTTTGTTCACCAGCAGTCCATTCCCCGACCACGTCAAAGGGTGAAATCGTGATGATTCCAACACCCGAATTCGTTCCTCCGAAAAGGTATGTGTTTGAGATTCCAGCACCGATTGAGTAGGTCGCCCAGTTTGGCATGCCGTCGTATACGTTGAGGCATTCATCGATGTCGACGGTTGAGGTTGGGAATTTGCACACGCCAATGTTGGTTGCAGCGTACACGTCTGAGCCAACCACAACGAAATCAAAGAACTGCTGCGGTCGCTCATTCCATTGCCGTCCAATCTGGAAAGAGGTCGCCGTCGAGGAGGATTCATCCCATTCAATGGCGCCTTGGTTGGTTCCGATGTAGAGCACACTTGTACCAGCTTCAAGAGCGTAGATGGTTGAACTTGGGAGGACTGAGGTTGACGTGCCGGCCCCCGGATTGTTGCTGACAGTGGTCAGCGGGAGGAGAATTTCGTTGGTTGAAAGGTCCTTTCGGGCTACGCCGTAACCTGGAATTCCGAAGTACAACACGTCGCCTACAACAGCTACGGGGACATCGTTCGCACCGTTGATGCCGGTGGAGATCCACGGAGTAAGCCAAACGTCATTTGCGATGTCATAACGGAGCAAGCCATCGTTTTGAGTGCCCACATATGCAACTTCATTGTGAATGGCGGCATCGGACACTGAACCCGTTGAGAGGGTGAGTGATTCGAAGACGAGGGGTTGTGCTCCCGTGAGGTTGACGGCTGCAAATTCGCCGTAAAATTGGTTGAGGATGACGACGGTCGAGCCATCCGATTGGACAACGGTCACTTCGTTTCCGGACATTGGGGTGTTGGATGTGTCCCAAGTCTGCAACACTGTGCCGTTGTTGTGCATTTGATGTGCACCGTTTGAGGCTGCAATGTAGACGTGGTTGCCATCTGTGCTCAGCCGTGCAATGTCTGCTCCAATGAACACCGGTTCAATCCAACGGGAGGATTGGGTATCGAATCGGTTCAGGTATTGATCATCGGTTGCAACAAAGAGAACGCCATCGAGTTCCGTCGAGTCAATCATCTGTCCAGAGGTAGGCCCGCTACCGAGCAGCAGCACGCCTGTATTGAGGGGTGAAGAGCCGGGGCTCAATTCAACAAGGGCTCCACCGCCATCGCTGACGAGGATTAATTCGGTACTTGGCGATCGTGCACCGCTGCTTGGCCACAACACAAGGCCTTGCCCTTCGTTTGATAGACCAAAGGCGTCGAGTGTTTGGGAGCCAGAAAACACGTTACTTGCTGCGTTGTAGGTGTGCAAGGAATCGCCGTTGAGAATGTACAGCGTGTTGCCGGATCTTGCGAGTCCAGTTACGTCATCACTGGCCAACCAGTTTCCGCTGTTCCATGTAGAAAGCCAGAATCCAGAACTCCAGTCATAGCGGGCAAGGCCTGCATCTGCGGATGCAAGGAGGAGTTGGTTTCCAGAAATCATGAGTTCGTTTACTTCGTCGGAGTGAAGACTGTTGGCAGTCGACCATGTCGAGAGCATCTGTCCCGAGGCGAGATCGTACCGCGCCACACCAGCGCTGTCCATCGAAATGTAGAGGATTCCATTTGCTTCTAACATGGCTAAGCATGCACCGCTTGTGTCACCGACATTGACCCATGCTCCACCGTTCCAAATGACGAGTTCGTCTTCATTTGCGGCATAGACATCTCCAGTGCTCGCTATGACGAATTGATGGAGTTCCTCAAAAGCAGCATCTGATGCATCTGGAAGAACGGTCTGTGCGCTTGAGTCTGTGAGTGAAATTGCGAAGAAGCCGTCTTCTTCTGTTAGGAAATGAATTAGGTTGTTCGCGACATCGATTTCCATGTCCATAACATTGCTTTCGAATGGAATCATGTCGATGATTGGCGGATCGTTGGCATAGTCCAGAACGAGCACATCGTCGAGAATAGCGATGTACATTCGACCGTCATCCGGGTGGAGTGCATGTGCGCTGATGTCGAGGTTGATCGGCTCGAATGAGACCGCAGGATCAACTGGAGCAAGCGCTTCAATCACCAACTCAGTGATTTCAGCATCAGATGGCAGGGTCCACGTGGCGCCTGAATCGCTGTTTGGTGCAAGCCTTCCTTCGTGAGGGTTGGTTCCTTCAAATGAGTCTGCTGCGCCAAAGGTTCCAAGGCCTCGCCAGTCGAGCAAATTGATGCCGATATCATTCGCCACAAGCATCGGTTCTTGGATCATCAGACCATCGCTTCCGTTGACTCGAATTTGGAAGGACACGTTCGATATGTCAGCCCCAGGGGCGAATTCTAATGTCCAGTCGGCCGTTGCTTGAGCAGCTGTCAGCGAGTCTGCACCCGTTGCGTCCAATTGCACCCAACCCGTGTCATTGCTCCCGGATTTTGGCCAGATTGTATCATTGAATGTTTCATGCGCTGAAACACCGGGGACCATCATCATCGGGGCGATGGAGGAACAGAGCATCAAAGCGACCAACAGAGCGGCTCTTTTGCCGGCGGAGCCGGGATAAAACAGAGCAAAGGCTGGCTTCATGTGGTAAAGGGGTCTTTTGGGGTATTTGAACGCGGCCCTTGCTCGTGCGCACAAACATCACTCTCAACCACCTCAAAATCTACAAATTCAACGAGAAAAGTACGGTTTCAAAGCACCGATGGTGGTGATGCGCACCCCTTCTTTTCCTCCCCGTTTGTCCCGTACACACACAACACTCAAACCCAGAACCACATTCGTTGGATTCGATTGCCTATGAACCGGGAGAAGAAAGAGCGCTTGCTCAAGAAGGAAGCACTCGAGTATCACGAGGCTGAACCCCAAGGTAAAATCAAGGTGGTTCCAACCAAGCCTCACAGCACGGCGCACGAATTGAGCCTTGCATATTCACCAGGCGTAGCCTATCCTTGCCTCGAAATCGCAGAGCGCCCAGAAGACGCATACCGATATACATCGAAGGGCAATCTGGTGGCTGTCATTTCAAATGGAACCGCCGTCCTTGGCTTAGGGAATATTGGCGCCCTTGCCAGCAAACCAGTTATGGAAGGCAAGGGTTTGCTCCTGAAAACATTCGCTGATATCGATGTTTTCGATATTGAAGTCGACACAGAAGACCCTGAAACATTCATCGAAACCGTGGTCAACATCGCCAAAACATTTGGCGGCATCAACCTTGAAGACATCAAGGCACCAGAATGCTTTGAAATTGAACGACGCATTGCGGAAGCGACCGATATTCCAGTAATGCACGATGATCAGCACGGTACTGCAATCATTTCTGCTGCTGCATTGTTGAACGCCGTCGAACTTCAAGAAAAGGAACTCTCCGAAATCAAAGTGGTTGTCATCGGAGCGGGTGCAAGCGCCATTGCTTGCGCCAACCACTACGTCGCCATCGGCGTCACTCGGTCGAACATCGCCATGGTTGACAGCAAAGGCATCGTCACCAAAGCAAGATTGGAAGCGGGAGAGTTGAACGAATACAAGGCTCCGTTCGCTCACGATCGAGAGGCAGGCGACCTTGCCGATGCACTCAACGGGGCTGATGTCATGCTCGGCCTTTCACGAGGAGGACTGGTCAGCAAGGAGATGATTGCTTCGATGGCACCGAACCCGATTGTGTTCGCTCTCGCCAATCCTACACCGGAAATCCTACCCGAAGAAATTCTCGAGGTTCGCCAAGACGCAATCATCGCGACCGGACGGTCAGATTATGCGAACCAAGTCAACAATGTGCTCGGTTTCCCGTACATCTTCAGAGGGGCCCTCGATGTACGAGCCACGGACATTACACAAGGGATGAAAATGGCAGCGACCCGGGCCTTAGCAGCGCTGGCCAAGGAACCAGTTCCAGATTACATTTCAGCGGCTTACGACGGCGCAGTCATGCAGTATGGTCCCGATTACATCATCCCCAAACCATTCGATCGTCGGGTGTTGCTTTGGGAGGCTTCGGCCGTTGCTCAGGCGGCTGTTGATGAGGGCGTGGCTCGTGTCCAACCTGAGGATTTCTCGATCAAGAAATACCGTGAGGAGCTTGAGGCTCGCCTCGGCCAATCCTATTCCATCATGCGCCACGTCATCAACCAGGTTCGTGGACGAGGAAAACGCATTGTCTTCCCCGAAGGCGACAACGAGATGGTGATTCGTGCAGCGGCCCAGTTGGTCGATCAGAAAATCTGTTACCCAATTCTTCTGGGGCCAGAAAAGCGCATCCGTAGCATGGTTGAAGATTTGAGTCTTCACTTCGAGTACGAAGTCTATGATCCACGGAAAGACGAGCGGAGAAAAGGCATCTACTCCGAGTCGATGTTGGACCGACGCAACCGCAAGGGAATGACCGTTGCTGACGCCGCACGGCTGTTGAAATCGCGCCCTTACTTTGCCAGCCAAATGGTCGCTAATGGAGATGCAGATGGCTTCGTTGGTGGCGTTTCTCGAAACTATGCCGATGTCTTGCGCCCCACACTCGAGTTGATTGGTGCCGACGACGATGCTCACTGCATTGTTGGGTGTTACATGATGAACGTCAAAGGTCGAACCATCTTCCTTGCTGATGCCACAGTCAATGTGTATCCTGACAGTCGAACCCTTGCGGAAATTGCAGTTCAGACAGCCAAAGTAGCACGCCGCTTCGGTGTTGCCCCTGTGGTCGCCATGCTCTCTTTCTCGAACTTTGGTAGCAGCCGAGCCCAACGATCTGAACGGATTGAAGACGCCATTGAACTCGCACGTGAACTTGACCCGTCCCTCGTGATCGACGGTCCGATGCAAGCAGATACGGCCTTGAATGGCAATGTGCAAGGCGAGTACCCATTCATGGAATTCACCGGTGCAGCGAATGTTCTGGTGCTTCCGAATCTTGCAGCAGCCAACATTGCTTACAAATTACTCGAGGAATTAGGTGACGCGGAAATGACAGGACCAATCCTCGAAGGAATGGCGCAACCCGTACAACTGGTTGCTCGTCAAGATGGGGTCCGTCACATTGTCAACATGGCAGCGATTTGCGCGGCTGATGCAATTCGCCAAGAACCGTACTGGGAAAGTTTGGTCGACCCTGTGGAAGAGAAGTGATTTCACACTTCTTCATAGGATACAGTCGGTCGACGAGGGCGCCAAAACGCACCCGTCACAAAACCGGCGCATAAGCCGCCGAAAAGTAAGTTCGGCCATCCTGAAACGGCATAGTCTCCCATTCCCCTAAGAATCGGAATCACAAATGACGGGATCACGCCGAGCAACACGGTGCACACCACTTCAGTGCGGATGTTCGATGCCATGTCTGCTGAATTGGGGACCCGTTTTGGAGCACCTTGCCGAATCGGGGTGACGACAAGGCGAGCCACAATCCCCTTGACAGGACGATCGAGGGGGACGCTTGAGAGCGCCGTGATGCCCTCTCTCGATGGGTGAGTTTCAATGGCAGCTCGATGAAGTGCCATCGGGCCGAGGCCTTCGAACCTTCGAGGGCGTCCATCCATCATTGCACCGCGATAATTTGAGTTAATCGCATCTGCGAGCACTTCGACTTGTTTTTTTCCAAGGCCGAGTCCATGCGCTTCTTGAGCGCACCGCCACTCCGCTTCCGAAGGGCACCGAACTTCCCATTGAGTTGCCTCGTCCAACCCTGCAACGCCAGCATCGATCTGGGATTGTCCGGCGTTCATGAGGGCCTTGAGGGTTTCAGCAGTGACTCGAAATTGATCGCCGCCCTTGCCATCATCTGTGCCCACAAGAGCGTTGTAGTCGGCGCCCGTCAGTGGTGCAGTCATGATGTAATACGTTGGTAGTCGGACTTCGTGCCTTGGTCGCTGACCTGCATAAATCCAGCCTCCCTTGTCTGTTCCAAGGTGCATTGATTGCGCATCAATTCGTTGGAATTGCAAGCCTGAAAGCGTGATGAACTCCAACGGGATCCCTCACTTGAGCGTGCCTTCCATTCGACGGTACCAGGCCATCCCTTTTTCGTGATCTTCCAAGAGAGCGAACTGTGGGAACGGGGAGATTGAGCGTGCATAACCAAACACAGCGAAATCCACAAGGTCTGGGGAAGCGCCTCCGAAGAAAGGCTCCGTGCCGTGTTCACTTGTGAATTCGGTCAGCAAGTCGTGCCAGAGTTTCTTTGGTGTTCGGCCATCCTTTTTGACTCGCTTCTTTGCAATGATGCCCCACATGATTGGGAAGCCAGCCCACGCATAGAGGCGCTTCGAAATGAACCCGAATTTCTCTATTTTTGAGATTCTTGTGGTGGTCTTCAGGGCGGAGCCGAGGGTGCCGTAGAGGATTGGAACGGTTGCTTTGGAGACCTTAGCGTCCGCCCATTCAAGCCATTTTTGTTGGCGTTCTGCGTCACCAGTGGCTGCCAGTTTCCCAGCGTTGTATGCTGCATCGATGTGCTTCATAACGGGGGTCGAATCGACAAAGTGTTCTCCATTTTCATTGGTGAACACGGGAACCTTTCCCCAGTCGCCGGCAAAAGCCACAGATTTTTTGATTTTCATTCCGTTGACTGGTACGTAATCAACATCCATTCCGATGTGTTCAATGACCCCTCGAACCTTCCAACAGAAAGGACATGTGTAGAGGATATGGAGGGTGGGAGTTTGACCCATGGGGGGTGCTATCGCCTCCCCTTCTTCAAGCCTCGTTATCGTTCAATGGGGCGGGTTTCCACCCTGTTTTCCAGAAATCAAGGTCGTCTAACCACTGCATCCATTCTTCATCTGAACAACTCAACAGCCGGAACGCACGTGCTTCCAATCCTTCTCTGTTGGCGGCTGTTAAGACGCCCTGCTCGAGTGCGTCATGCCATTCAACCTGCATGTGGCGAATCCTTCGCCGCGCTTCCTCTGGCTGTTCGAAATTCATTTCACATAGATCTCTCAGTTCAGAAATCCAAGTTCGTGCATCCTTGAGCAGCGGGTCTTCAACACGTGTCCGCTTGGAATTGGGTTTTTTCGTAAACGGCCACCAACCCATGAAACGCTGAAGAACAGGTCTTCCTTAACGCCATCTGTTGAAACTGATATAGCCGTTAACAACATGGGTGGGCCATGGAAACCGATTTTTGGTTTGATATTCTTAGCTCTGCGGCCATTGAAGGCATCATTTTTGGAGCCGTGCTTGGCCTGCTTTGGTCCATGGGCTCGAAAGCCGTACAGTGGTTCCTTATCGGCGAATTTATTCTCCTTAAGTGGCTTGAATCCAGAAACATTCTGGTTGTTGATTGGGAACGACTTACCCTTGGCATTGTTGAGAACGGCAACCGGGCTCTCGACGAAGTTCTCACCCTTGCCCAATCATTTGTCGATCTCGGGGCCTTCGGAGCAAGCACTGCCATTGGCTTTTTCCTCGTCCAAAAGATTCGTTCGTGATGCATCTTCATCAACTGCCCATCAAACCCACGAAGCATGGGTCGGGTGATTGTCCATCTTCATGGTTCGACCAAACAGAAGGATTTGAACCGCCTTGTTGAGATGTATGCGGCACGTTTGAACAACCGTGGTGTCCGAATTGAAATCCATTCAAGTAAGCTTTCTTCGGCAGCGTATCTTGATTTGTTGTGTGATCTGGCAGGTGATGTTTATTTGTTGGATGAAGGGGGTCAAATGGAAGACTCCGTCGCTTTTGCACAGCGTTTCAAAGCATGGACCGTACAGACACATTCGACGCATTTGGCAATTGGTCCGGCGGAAGGGTGGACAACGAAACCGAGTTGTACTTGCAAGCGTCTCTCCCTCTCACCGATGACCATGCCTCACGAGCTGGCAAGTGTTGTGCTGATTGAACAAGTCTATCGCGCTACTGAGATTCTTCGAGGAAGCGAATATCACAAGGCTTGACCAAAGGGTCAAGAAGCACCGATTCTTGGCAAAACCGGAGGCAATGAATGCTGCTCTTGGAACAGGAAAGCCTGCGTTGGATTCTCCTAGGGTTCGAAGCATCGATTGGTCTCGTGCTCATCCTTGCATCGAAAAGCCAACCGTTTCCCCTTCCTTCTCGCCGATTTGGCTGGATTGTCCTCTCAATTGCTCTCTTATTGACACTCGGGCAACTCGCACCGAACCCGGTTTCAGTGCTCGGCCACCTGTTTATTCTCACGGTGCTTGGTTCGTTTGGCTTGCTGGTCGGAATTCATCACTTGATTCGCACCCGCAGGGAAGTGCTTATCGCTCCTTTCTCGGGTTTCCTTTTCTGTGTTGGAATTGGGGGACTTATGGTCACCACATGGCCCGAATTGAATACCTTTGAACAATGGTCTGGATTTGCCGCCCTTGTGATGCTTGGGGGTGGGCAGACATGGTTGGTGTTCCGTGGCCTCCTCATTGGACGACTCCCTCTTGCATGGAGCCAAGCAGGCATGGTCGCTCTTCAACGAGGCTTTATCGACGGGCCAGAAGGGGCGATCGCTTGCTTCGAAAAGGGATGGGATGCTGAGGAAGAACACCTCAATCCAATGGCTTACGTGGCTCTCCATCGGCTGAATGTGTTTGTTGGTAATCAAGAAAAGGCGACAGAATGGCTGCATGCTCTTGAAGATGTAGGGGGCGAAAAGGGCGTGGCTCCGGAGTGGATTCAAGCCATTCACGAGGCACTGGCTCGTCTTGACCCTGAGGCTGCGACCCATCTTCCCGCACTAACCAGCAGCGAAGAGTGATTCCGGATTCCGGGCACTTTCCACTTTTTTTTCACCATATCAGTTCTTGTAATGGCTGAATGAGCATTTATTGACTCAACAAAACAAACTCCTTAATACGATGAAAGTCGATTTATTACTATGGGAACAAGTGAAACGAAGACAAGAGCGCTGACAATGAGCACGGTGATGTGGTACGCAATCTTCGTATGGTTCGCCTCCAGTTTGTTCTCCCAATCCCTCTACATGGCATTCAACGGTGTCCCGTACGACGCCGTCGCACTGCTCCAAAATCTCGGGCCCGTCTACTACATCGTGCTTGCAATTGAGTTGGTTGTCTGGATCAGTCTTGGAAGTCTTCTCGTCAAGAAAGTGGTCAACAAGACACGAGATCGTGTACAACCGGTTGCTCTTGCAGCATAATGTTCTTTTTTTCAGCAAAATCAGAGCAGTAGCAACCCTGTAGTTCTGCCACGAAGAAACCTTTCGCCCTCCAAATTCACGAAAAATCAAACGTTTTGTCCGATGACTTGAAGGTCCGCCAAGACAAGGAACCCATGTGAGAGAAACAGGGGATGTTCCATTCTTTTCTGGTCGACCAATGGACACATGTTCATTGAGGGACCAAGAAACAGCGATGCGAGTTCTCCCTCGCGGCGCCCGAATCGTGACCATTGAAGAAGCGAGAGAAAATTTGCCAAAAGTCACCCGGTGGCTTGCTGAACTTCAAGCGATGAGCGATGAAGCCCACGATTTAACGGAAGAACTGGAAGTACTTCTCGAAACTCTTCAAGCAGAAAATGAACATGTTGTAGAGGTTGCAGAGCACCTTGCACAACTGGTTGCGCACTGGCAACACACCACCGCCAAAATTGAAGCAACAGGCACCAGAATCGCTTGCTTGGAACCAGGTCGCCTCGAATGGTACGGGGTTGTTGATGAGCATCTTGCGCTGTATTCTTGGAGCCTTGGTGAGGAAGACATCGAATGGTATCATCCGATCGATGCCAGCTTCATGGCCCGAAAACCACTCATAGAAGCGTGACCTCGCAGGGCTGAGGACGAGCATGGTTCGAATCAATCGGGTGTACACTGGCGGTGGCGATGAAGGTGAAACTTCCCTTGTGGATGGGTCACGACGGTCAAAAGCAGATCTTCGCTTCGAAGTGGTTGGGACATGCGATGAGTTGAACGCAGTGTTTGGGCTTGTTGCGATGGAAGCAAACCGCCTACCCCCTCACGAAGATGGCGGCAGCAGGGCGACTGTGGAGCGTGTGCAAACCATCCTTTCGATGGTTCTTACACGAGTTCAAAACGAATTGTTCGATCTTGGGGCAGAATTGGCTTGTGTGCCCTCGGAACTTCCTGAATACATGGTCCTAATCAACGAGACACAATGCGATGTCCTGGTTGAGGAAATGGATGCTTGGCTTGAGCATGTTGAGCCGCTCACCAGTTTTATCCTCCCAGCTGGGCATGGTCCAGAAGCAACGCTTCACCTCGCTCGAACGGTTGCTCGGCGCCTTGAACGCGCAGTGATTCGTCTCAAAGAGCATGAAGGCGAAGGTTCCGTGAGACCGATTGTTCAGGTCTACCTTAACAGATTGTCAGATTGGTTATTTGTCCTGGGCCGATGGGTCACTTCAGGGCTTGGCCACGATGAGATGCTTTGGCAACCGTTGGGAAAAAGAGGTCCTGAGTCCGGCGTCGCCAATCGAATCCGCCGCCTCTATGCTTCGGACGAAGATTTTGAAATGCTGTGATTACTCAAGGCCTAAGGCGGCCATGTGCTGACGAGCGCCTCTCAAAACGCTCCTTGTTTCTTCATGGGAGAGTTGTTGTTCAGCCATGTCCCAATCCAGCCACATGTACCCTCGGTGTTCGTGCGAAAGTTTGACCGTGATTTGTTCTGTTTGTGCAACGTACCAATACACTTGCTTCACTTTCCGCTTTCCTCGATGACGATAGGTGTATTCACTTCGCTCAACAAAGTGGTCGACAAATTGGATTTGGTCGATGCCTGTTTCTTCAGCTAACTCCCGCTGTGCTGTGCTGTGGTGGTCCTCGTCATCTGCCTCGACGTGACCCTTTGGGAAATCCCAATGGCCTTGGGGGTATTGGAGCAAAAGCACCGTCCCATAGTTTACCAAGACAACGCCGCATGAAGTTTCCATACCATCCACTAGAGGGCACACGGTCATGTTACTTGCGGCCGATATGATTCCAGCAAATCTTCTTCAAGCCGCTCCTTCACGAGCCGATTATGGGGGAATCATCGAGTGTTCTTGCCGAAGCCGGCCTCCCTGATTTCACAAGCATCGTTGCAGATTCAGATTTGGATGGGCTTTGTGCAGCTGCTGTCTTGAAGGCAGCCAACCCAAAAGCGGTTGTTCACTTTGCCCATGCTGCATTGATTCGATCCGGCTCAGTGGATCATTTGATTGATCAACACACGGCAATGGTGGACCTCCCCTTCCATCCAGATTGTGGATGGTACCTCGACCATCACCAAACCAACCGGCCAAACGAAGTGGAAGAGGCCGCGTTCATTGCACGCGGCGGAACATGTCACTGGGAGGCCACGCCCTCTGCAGCAAGACTTGCCTATGACGTGCTCCAACCCTACATTGATCTAAGTCATCTTGAGGAGATTATGCCTGTTGTTGATGCCCTGGACTCAGGACAGATCACGAGGGAGGAGTTCCTCGAAGATGGACCAATTCTCCAACTTGCTCGTTCGCTTTCCATGCGAGAAACAGAACACATGCAATTGTTGCTTAGTTTGCTCTCCAAAGGCGTCCGCCTTGCAGACATTTTAGCCGACGAGCGAATACAACCCCACGTCAATCGCGCGAAAGAAGAGCGCAAAGCAGCACAACTCGTCGTCGAGTCGTCAACAACCATCATCGATCGACTTGCTGTGTGTCGCATGGATGAAAAAGGCGTTCGCTCAAACGGCTATCTCGTCACAGCATGGGCAGGCGACCGCGCTGATGCTTGCTGCATCATTCACGGGTATGCAGACGGTTCAATTGATACGCCAGACCGGCCTGCTCTTTCTGCCAGTTTCTACGCCAATTCGTTCCTGCCAGAAGGGCAAGGGCGTTTTGATTTGTCTCGACTGGCCACAGCCCTTGATCCAACAGGTGGTGGCCACGCGAATGCTTGTGGGTGCCGCATCCAAGAACCAGGCCTCGATTCGAACCTCGAACATTGGCTTGACATGTGGTCAAAACGAAGTGAGACTTTGGCCATTCGTTGATCACGCTAGGACGATGAAAAGGTAAAGGAATCCAAGGAATGCATGAAGGAACACAAGGACCACAATGAGGTCTGCAGCCCTTCCGTGTTTGAGTGAATGGTGACTGAATTTCTCTCCATTCATCCTTGCATCCCGTGCTCTTCGGCCCATCCTCGCCAGTGCGTACAACAAACCAAATCCAACCGGACCCATGAAACCATGAAGGCTCTGAGGCATAAGGTTCGACAGCGCATCACCATCAGTGCGCCAACCAACAATGGCCCGTGCAATGAACGCCACGGCAATCACGCCGAAAGTGGAGCGGAGCAAGCGTTCCCCCATTTTTTCGTGCCGATCTCTTGCCTCAACACGCCGCTCTCCCTTGAGTTCATGGCTTTTCTTTCGCCATGAGTATTGCCACCAAATCCATACAAGCAGACCGGTTGCCAAAAGTGGATGCAACAGGAGAATGGCGGCGTTGATTAGGTCCATTCAATCGCCCCCTTGCTTCATCGGAGGCCGCCTTTCCTCATGGATGTTATTGGAAACATTCGATTCAAGGCGCTCAACGCAGGAGTGCCCCGTGCCGGTGGGTTGAAGGAGGGTAGGTGGAGGCAATGGGTGAGGGGCGAGTATTCTGCAGGAGAACTATCTGGCAAATTGCCTTCAAGTTGCGTTCAAATCCAACGTGACGAAAGCGCGCCGCCAGTCCCTCGTCGTTCGAACTCCAGATTGGCAACTTTTGGATAAGGCATGGCGCCCGATTCTGCTCTTGGCGGTTGCTGAAACGGAACTTCCCGCAGCCGATGAAGAAGATCAATCATCACCAATGCGGAAACCTACCAACATGCGACGCGCTCGAACGCGCCGTGGTGGCCGGGGCTCAACTGGGCCGCTCGACAACCTCCCATCCCCAGCAGAAATGCTCATTCCAAGCGATTTCTCAGACGCCTATCGGCTCGCTGTGCTTCTCACGCACAAATTACTCAACAAAGACGAGTGGGATGCATCTTGGGAAACCACCGAAACCAGCCTGCGTGACTCTTGCCTCGAAAAGGGAGCCCACCCTGTGTGGAGCGACCTAGCACAACACACCCCACTCTTCGGTCAATTTGCAGCGTTCCCAGTCGCAAAACCGAAGAAAACCGCCACAAAGAAAAAGATCGACATGGCGCCAAGCTACATCGATCCGACATCCTCCAAGGATTTGGCAATGGCTCTTGAGGCGCTTGCGCCTACTGTTGACACCGCAGAGGCTCAAGTGGCACTCAGGACCGTGAGTTCTCAACTCTCCGCTGGTCGAAATCTCACTCCTGGCGCACTGTTGTTCGAACTCGAGGGCCAAGCCTCAGCTCTTTCTGCTCTGCTTCTCATCGCAACTGGTAACGATGCCAGCGATGCGTTGGTTCGCCTCAAGAAGGCCGACAAAACCCTTGCATCGGACTTGAGCGACTTGGTCGCATTGCGAAATGGAGAGGTCAACGATTGGGTCGCAAGCACCAATGCCACAGGCGAACACTCCCTTGCAAACGCCCGTCGTTTCCTCGCATGGCAACATCCACCCGAATCTTCTGCAGAGCTCGATGCTGAAACTCTCAGTGCGGGACTTGACCTTCTGAAGAATGGAAAAGCACCGGCTCAATCCATCGAACGAGTGACATGGTGGCGATTAGCAGCCCTTCACCGAGAAGGGAAAACCGAGGAAACGATTCAAACACTCACGGCTCTCAAACTCGACGCCCACGCCGAACTTTCCAACTTACTCCCGCTCGTCTCTGACCTCGGAAGCGAGGAAGTACAATCTTGGCTCGAAGGTCAAATACCGCACCTCGATGACGGAGCCCTCGTCGACATCATTTGTTCCACGGGCGTTGATACGGCTGCACAAGCGCTTGCAGCAAAGCATTTGAGCCATGACAACAGCGAGGCTTGGGAACATGTCCTCCCCATTGTCATCGATATCTACACCCGCTCGATGAACCTTCGACGTCTGTCTGAAATCATCGTCAAGAACGATCTTACGCCAATGTCTCACCCATACGAGACCTTGCTTGCCGCCCACCTTTTGGCAGCCGGTAAAGACAACGATTTGTGGCACATGGTCCGAACTGCACGGCAAAAAGCCCTCGATTCTGTTCACAGCACTGAAGCCCCTCCTGCCTTTTCCTCGACCAGCGAAGCCCTGCTGATGCTGTTTGAGGGAGAAAATGTGGACGATGAACGCCTCGGCACTCTTCTTGATAAAAACGGGCTTCTCGCCTTCGGTGTCATCCGTCGAGCCCTTCGTGAGGGTGGTTCTGGTATTGTCGAACATAAGGAACTCAAAGCATTAGAAACAAGTGTGGCTGAAGCGAACCTTAGCCTCATGGAACAACACTTGTTCGCTGCTGTGATCGACACCCTTCGCTTGAACCGTGTCGCATTGATGTTGCAACACGGAACTTCAAATGATTCAACGGTCGAAAGCGTCAACACCTTGCTCGCCAACGAAAACGTTCCAACTGCCATGATTCACTCAGTGCGTCACTTGGTGTTGGAGCACGATTTAGGCCTTCCATCGTTGGTCCGCTGGTACCAAACAAACGACCCACTTTCGCCTTGGCACACCTTAGCCCGCGCTTCAGTATCGGCGTCTAAGCAAGATGAACTCAACGCTGCGAGAGACTACCGAAGAGCTGGAGATCACGAAGGCTTCGATTATGAGCACAAGATTGTCCTTTACCGAAAGTCCCTCATTCACCTTGCCTTCGCAGGCCAATGGAAGGAAGCAGTGGAACTTCTTGATGCCCAACCTGCTCTCAAGAGCGCTATTACAAAGCGGTTCCAACTCTACTTGCGTGTGTCGTTCACCTCGACTCAAAACACCAATGAAGCAACTCGATTGCTGAAGGACTTCGTTCGCTCGACGAAAACGATTACACAGGAAAACGAAGAAGGTGAAATCGAAAGTATTGATGTCACCTACTTTGCCGAGGACGACCTTGACATGCTCAAGACCTACCCTCTCGAACATCAACGCGTCCTCCCAACTGATCCATTCTGCGGCCGAGTCACCGCCGCAGTAAACTCTCTGCAGAAGAATCGCCGTCGGCAACGAAACGCATTCGACACACGATTCACTCAACTCATGCAAGGCTCCTCTCCTTCGCTTGACGAACTGTATGAGTTGGCCAAGGAAGCCGCCCAAGAAAAGCCAGTCGAAGGCCTCATGTTCCTTGAGCGAGCACAAAACAAGGGGCAATTCAACGTCCGAGAAATCAAGCGAATTGCAGATGCCGAACAAGGCCTGTTTTCCGCTTACAAAGATCAGATTCCAAACGGCTCCCGCCGCTACTTGAGGAACCTCTCACTCTCACCGTTGGTTCTGATTGACACCAATGTGTTAATCGATGCACTCATGGATGCTATCAAGCAACGCTTGGAAGTGTTCACAGAAGCAAGCCTCGACATCGGTGGCCACGGTCACTTCCACCATGTCTTATTGAAGCGAGCACAAGAAGGTAAAATCCAACTTTGGCTCCCGAAGATCGTCAAGCAAGAACTCAGAGGAATTGCAAGCGATTTGGATTTCCTACGTGGTCGCTTCAGCGGCCTCTTGGTCCCACCAACCATGCTTGACACCGTCTTTAGAAAGGAAGTCATCAGCGAGATCGTGGACCAAGTGCTCTCTGACTACAGCACATGGCGACCAATGGACTTGCAACTCGAAGTCGAGTCTGAAGACGCTGAGAACAAATCTCGAGTGGCCGAGTTCTTCAAAGATTACACCGAGATTTACGAAGAGATTACGGCCATGAAGCGAACCAGAGGCGAACCGGCTCGAACCGTTGTCGACGGCTTAGATGTCTACCCCGAATCTCCCGATTGCACCATCATGCACCTCGCTCTTCACTTAGCCAAGCAATCCCTTGGCAACCTCGGAACAGTCCTTGTTGCAACCCGAGACAGCGATTTCACTCTTGTGTCACGGGCGCTTGAAGAGCGCTTTGGATTCGGCGTGGCAAAGAACAGCCGAGCCCTTAACGGATTTTTGCACGGATGATACGAACTCACATGTGTGAGATCATTGCATCACCGAAGTCGCTGCAGGAAAGCAATGTTGCTTCGTCCATCAATCGTTCGAAGTCATAGGTTACAGTTTGGGCTAGAATTGCCCCTTCCATGCCCTTGACAATCAGATCTGCTGCTTCGGTCCATCCCATGTGCCGGAGCATCATTTCAGCGGAGAGGATGAGGGAGCCTGGATTCACTTTGTTTTGTCCAGCGTACTTTGGAGCTGTACCGTGGGTTGCCTCAAAGATTGAAATTCCCGTGTCGTAGTTGATGTTTGCACCAGGTGCAATACCAATGCCGCCGACCTGAGCAGCGAGTGCATCAGAGATGTAATCGCCGTTGAGGTTCATCGTTGCAAGCACTGAATATTCTGCAGGACGGGTGATGATTTGCTGAAGCATAGCGTCGGCAATCACGTCTTTGATCAGGATGCTTCGACCAGTGGTTGGGTTTTCGAGGGTGCACCATGGGCCACCGTCTAGTTCGACTGCTCCGTATTCTTGCTTTGCAATCTCGTATCCCCAGTCCCGGAACCCACCTTCAGTGAACTTCATGATGTTCCCCTTGTGAACGAGCGTGAGGCTTTCTTTATCGTTGGCCAAAGCGTACTCAATCGCTGCTCGCACGATACGGGCTGTGCCTTCTTGAGAGATTGGCTTGATGCCAATTCCAGAGGTGTTCGGGAACCGAATCTTGTCAACGCCCATCTCATTTTGAAGGAAATCGATGACCTTCTTGACGCCTTCAGAACCAGCTTCCCACTCAATTCCAGCGTAGACATCTTCGCTGTTTTCACGGAAGATAATCATGTCAACATCGCCAGGTGCTTTCACAGGGGATGGCGTACCATCATACCAGCGCACAGGTCGGACGCATGCAAACAAATCGAGCTTTTGGCGCAGGGCCACGTTGAGGGAGCGAATGCCACCGCCAACAGGGGTGGTCAATGGACCTTTGATGGAAACGAGGCCACTTCGCATGGCATCAAGCGTCGCTTCTGGCAACCATTCACCGGTTGCGTTGAATGCTTTCTCGCCAGCCAATACTTCTGACCACACGATGCCACGTTGTCCTTCGTATGCCTTCTCGACTGAAGCGTCAACGACCTTGATCATCACGGGGGTGATGTCCACGCCAATTCCATCGCCTTCGATGTAGTGAATTACTGGGTCGTTTGGGATGTTGAGTTTGCCATTTTCCATGGTAACGGGTGTTCCTGCCATTGCAATCGGTATGAGGCAGAAGCGTCCCCTTCAAGAATGAACCGCCCATGGGCGTTCCATGTACGGACGCGTGGATTGGACTGGAGGCGATACGGTCGCATGCACAAATGAGCGCGGTGATCGACTCGATTTGAACTGGGAAGATGGACCAACACCAATGCAGGTGGTCATGCAAATGATCGGTGCATGCTCAACAGCCGACCTCGTTTTGGGTCTGAAAGAACGTTCATTCAGTGAGGTTTGGGTAGAAATGGAAGGCACTCGGGCAGCGACCGTTCCAAAGGTCTTCACAGACATCCACATGGTTTACCACGTACGAGGGGATGTTCCTCTCAAACTTGTTGAGCGCATTGTTTCAAAGAGCCATGAAAAATACTGCACTGTTTCACAGATGTTCGTCGATGTTAACATGACTCACGCATGTGAAGTCCACAACTGATGCTCAGTTTGAGACAACCTTGAGTGCGGTCAGCGAATTCATGGCGCTGAGGAGCAGTTCTCGAAGAGCATTGTAGAGTGGATGCCAACTCGTAGGAATTTGTGGCGGAGGTGCCACAGGAAGGGTGCCCTGTTCGGTTGAAAGCACGGTTGCGAACGGACGAACTTGACCGGTCCCCACCATGTCGATGATGAGTGATAGGTGGTAGGCTTCCTGATCCTTGATGACCTTGGCCGATTCGATTTTAGCAACTGCTTCTGCAGGAAGGTCGCTTAACCAGTCCTCGCCACGTTCGTTCCGAGAATGCAATTCTTTCTTGACGAGGATTTCAAGCAGTTCCGAAATAACTTCGTTGGAGACATGAGCGGCGAAGTTTGGTTTTCCTGAATCGTCTTGTTGCGATATTGCTGTTGTACCGATGGCTTCCATTTGCGATACGTGGGGTTGTGCCGATTGACCAGCAAGCAACGGTTCATCTTCATCATCATCCATGAACATTGCAAGAGGATCTGAACTTTGGTTCTGTGATGGCATCTGTTGGTGCAATTGTGGTTGCGTTGCTGCTGCAGTAGGGCGAAGTGCACCCAGTTCTGCGAAGATATCGAGTTCTTCTTCTTCTACCGTTTCTGCTGGTGCTGTTTCCCATGGTCCCATCATAGTATCAATTGTGGATTTAATTATCATAGTACATATAAGGATGTTTTTGAACCCTGAATTTTGATGATGCTTGCTTCAAACGAACGACCGATAGATTATCATGGAACAAGTTCCTCCTGACGGCCAAGTATCAAAGGTACTGGCGTATTCCATCTGCATGAAGCAGATGGGTATCAGTCGAGGTTCTACAACTGTGCTTTGGGCGAGCATGCTGCTTGTTCTCTTGTTTGCCCCATCAATTTCCAGCCTACCAGCCGGTGTGGGTGATATGGGAAATGAAGGGTGCCTTTGTCACGAGGGAGCTTCAGAGGCCACCATGGTTCTCATCATTGGCCTACCCGAGGAATTTGAATCAAACATCACCTACAACCTAAGCTTGCAGATTGAAAGTTCGATTGAACCGAGGGCGGATTCTCACCAAGGCGGTTTCCGTTTCTTCATCAAAGGAGGCGGTGTGGTCCAGTTCGAGAACACATCTGAAGTTCAGGAGCTCGATGATGGCTGGACGCACGAACTTGCAGGTACGTACCAGCGGCATTGGAACTTGACATGGACCAGCCCTGATAATTCTACAGATCCAGTCAAATTCTCGTTGGTAGGAAACGCTGTGAATGGCAATGAACAATCAGATGGTGATGGTTGGTCATCATATGTCCTCTCCATTCCACATGTCGATGGACCACCTGTGGACGGGGACGTTTCGAATCAACCTGACATCAGCGCCCTTGATTGGACTGTGTTCGGGGCAAGTCTTGCAGCCCTTGCCTTTTTCTTGATTCGAGTGCTCAAATGATCTCAGTTGACAAATTCGATGTGGCGATTCTGTAAAGCACGCAATTGGCGATTCTCACTTGCGCCGTGGATTTGTTCGCTTTTCACACCAGTCAACACCAGCATGACTCTGATTTCATCGCCCAATTCTTCGCGAACAGCAGCTCCCCAAATGACCTGTGCGTGTGGTGAGATTTGGTCCGTGATGATCTTGGCACATTTTTCTGCTTCACCAAGCGTAAGGCTTGGTCCGCCGACCACGTTTATGAGGGCGCCACGAGCATCCGAAGAATCAATGTCCAGCAATGGAGAATGCATGGCTTCCTCCGTCGCCGCTTCTACACGTCCAGGTCCACTGGCTTCACCAAGTCCGATCATAGCAACGCCGCTTCCAAATTGAATTACGGAGCGAAGGTCCTCAAAGTCAAGGTTGACCATGCCATCGGTGGTGAGCATTTCTGCAACACCTGTGATCGAGCGAACAAGCAGTTCATCGCCGACACGGAACGCATCACCGATTGGAAGTTCCTTGACGCCTTCAATTTCCAGCAAACGCTCGTTTGGAATCACAAGGATGGTGTCGCAATGCTCCCGCAAGCGTTCCAGTCCCCACTCAGCGTTTTGCTTACGCAGGGCACCTTCAGAGTTGAATGGGTAAGTCACGACAGCGATGGTCATCGCACCTTGCTGCTTTGCCAGCCGTGCAATGTGACTTGCGGCACCGGTTCCAGAGCCGCCACCCATACCTGCAGTGATAATGGCAAGTTGAGTGTCGTTGGTGATCCTTCGAAGGGATGCTTCGGATTCCAATGCGGCAGCTTCGCCCTTTGTTGGATCGCCACCAGCGCCTCGTCCTCGAGCCGTTCTTCCAATCAAGATTTTTTCTTCGATTGGAGACATAAGCAAAGCCTGTGCATCAGTGTTGATTGCATAGCCTGTGACGTAGGAGTTCTTGAACAACCGCTCGTCAAACAATCGATTTACAGCGTTGCATCCAGCGCCACCGACGCCGTAGACCCTGATCCTTGGTTGAAGGGATTCAAGGAGGGCTTGCAACTCAACTTCTGAATTTTCATCCATCGGTGGAGCGACGGTGTTGGCTGCTGCTTGTTCAGCTTCTGACAGTTCCAAGACTCGTTCCACAAGGTGTCGCATGCTGCTTTCCTTGTCGACATGACCTTGAATGTGCCGCACCTTGAATGGCCCAAATAGGCCTTTTACAAGGGGGTATTCAATCACGGAGGCCTTCTTGCGTGACCTGATAGACACACTCGCCGTCTGGCAAGTTTGGTGAATCGACAAGTCGAGCAATACGGCGTCCTGCCTTGGCTTTGCGCAAGTAGAGCCTGAAGGTCGAGGCGTGAGCAAGTACGTGGCCACCGATTGGCTTTGTTGGGTCGCCCCACATTGCATCTGGTTTCGAGTGTACTTGGTTCGTGACCAACACGAGGGCATTGTTCACATCAGCAAGCTGCTTGAGGTCTTTCAAGTGACGGTTGAGTTTTTGCTGGCGGTTTGCCAACATACCACGGCCGATGTATTCTGCACGGAAGTGGCTTGTTAGGGAATCAACAATGATCATCTTCACGTTGAGGCCCTTGCTCATGCGCTTGATTTCGTCAACCAAGAGCATTTGGTGAGCTGAATTGTAGGCTCGAGCCACGTGGATGCGTTCCAACACAGCGTCTGGATCAAGACCGTGACCTCGGGCCATTTGTGTGATTCGCTCAGGACGGAATGTGTCTTCTGTATCGATGTAAAACACATCGCCATCAAAGCCACCTTCGCTCATTGGAAGGGTGCAGTTGACTGCCAATTGGTGACCGATTTGGGTCTTTCCACTTCCGAACGCACCGTAGACTTCCACGAGGGCTTGAGTTTCGAAACCGCCGCCGAGCAAGTCGTCAATCGATTGAACCTTTGAGGAGAGTTTGAGAACTTCACGACGGCGCTCAAGGAGTGCGCCACCGGAAACGAAGCCGCCAATGTTGGCCATCTTCTTTGCTGCTCCAATGATCTTTGTCGCCACTGCTTCGCCGAGTTCAGCCTGGTCTGCAAGGTCGCCAGGCGACATCACTGCAAGTGCGAGGAGGTCATCAAATCCGGCTTCTCGAAGCTTTTCAGCAGTCGCTGGCCCAACACCAGGAAGGTCTTCGATTTTCACCTCAGGGGCTTCTTCTTCCGTCGGCATCACTGCCAATGGCTTGTCTTGAGGGTCTTCATTGTTTTCAATCTCTATCTTCGCTTTTTTCTTCGATTTGGTCGCCATTTCTGTTCACTTCCAACCCAATCTGGTCCGGCCAGGGTATATCAATGAACGAAGGGCGGCGCGGAACTTAGAAGCGCTTGAATCTTGAAGTGTCGTCCACCGTTAGGCTCTCAGTGGTTCGTTCCAATCACTTTCAGTTTAGATTCATCTTCAATGAAAGTGAATAATAATCGAGAATCTGCTCCGTTTCAGGGCGCACTTTCATCGGATGGGAACGGGTTGGTTGTGCTTTCTTCAGCAGCATACGTAATGGTGATGAGGTGAGAGACATCCACTTGCTCTTGATCTTGGCTCAGGCCCACTTCTAGGGTCCAGATTCCTGTTATTGGAGCGAATTCATTGTGCTTCCAATTTGCGTCTTGGCCGTCTGCGATTTGCTCGGGTGGTGATTCAACCGCCGCTCCTTCGGTGTTATTGAGGTACCATGTCACGGTCACAGGCGACCCACCAATGCCTAGGGCATTATCGCGGTTGGTTACGGTGGAATCAATTTTGATTTGTTCCGGCAGCGGACATTCACAGTCGGGTGTAGCTTCGATGTCCATCGTTCTCGGGTCTGTGGTTTGAGTTTCGCCCCACGTGATTTCCTTATCGATTCGAATGGTGATGTTCTCGAATATTTCGTTTCCTTGTTCGTCAATCGCTCCGATGCTCGCAGAGAACATGCCATGTGTGAGGTAGGTGTAGGTAATTTCTCCCGTATCGGCACTGTTGACAGAGATTGTGGTTGAACCGTCCCCGGGGCTGAAAAGGAAATTTGAGATTTCACCAGCGGTGGATTTGGTGTACGAGTAATCGAAGACAACATCGACGCCAGTTTCAGACACTTGCTGGTTGTTTTGGATTGTTTCCTCGATGACACCCGACGTCACATCATAGTACACCACGAGGTCGATAGGGCTGTCGTCTCCATCGTCTCCGCCACCCTCGAGGCATCCTGCAAGCATGGCCGTCAGCAGCACTGCACCGAGCAGCACGGGACTGAAGGTTCGGGAGCGCATGTTCTTGAGAGGATGTCCTCCTTCATCAAATCAGCACCTCTTTTTTTCACTCATTTCTGTTGCGTAGGACGCACGGTTCACTACGACAAGCGAGCATCGGTGGTTTGAAAGGAGGGAAGGTCGGCCCTTTGGTTAACGAGGTGGGGTAGTCTGGATATCCCGTCGGGCTCATAACCCGGAGATCGGTGGTTCAAATCCATCCCTCGTTACCAAAAACCAACCTAGCTGTACTCGTAATAGTCGTGCTTTGGCGTGAGCGAATCAAGTGCGCTTTGCAACCGCGCATTGGCGGCTGCTTCTCCTTGAAGGATGGCAGTCTTTTCATCTTCGATGCGTTGTGCTTGAGCGGCGCAGAGACTTGAATTCCCAATACCATGGGGCACAGCACCCAACAATGCTTCAGCAACCTGAGATGCATCGACTGATTTGTTTCCAATTGGTTCGAGCATGAACACTCCACCTGTGTAAATGACGGGACCTGCAGCTTCGCAAGTTGTTGCAAGTCGGTCGATCAGCTTGGCTTCATAGCCAATGTACCTGCATGCATCGAGGGCCGCAGCCAAGTTCCCAGGCGCTAATTTTTCGGCTTTTGCATAGGCTTTTCTTGCGGCTCGTTGCTTGCCCCCTGAAGCAAGAACATTGCCGGCCCGATGTTGATCTTCAGCCTCGGGCGTCATTTGCTCAAGCAACTGAGGTGCGCCGTTACGGAGGGTTTTGACGAGTTTTGCACGTTCTTTCAGAAGAATATTGACGCTTGCAACAGCGCGTGCACCTTTCCCTCTTGATACAAGCACATCGCACAAAATACGAAGGCCTTTGACCAGCATAATTTGGTCCTCAGTGGAGCGTTTCTTTCTCGCAAGAAACATCTCTGTGAATTGCATCGCCATGACCTCGGACATCTCCATCCTTCCATCGAGGATGTATCGCTCAAGTTGTAGGAGCGTTTGGGCGGGGTCATTCATTCCAAACATGTGAGCAAGAAGACGGTGAACCTCCCACCTATTGATGCCTTTGTCCAACGGATACAACGAAGAATCATCCCAACATCCTGCTGAATCTTGAGGTGGAAGTAATAACGGGCATGCGTTGGCATGGGCATGGTTCCACCTCGTGTCTTTGCAGTCACTGGCACACCCGGTAGCGGGAAGACCACCCTTTGTGGTCATCTCGGTGAACAAGGCCATGCCGTCGAGTCGGTCATAGATTTGGCGAAACGCTTCGATTGTCTTGGCGTCGAAGATGCCTCGGATGGGGCTGCACCGGTGGACGTTCACAAGTTGGCTGAGGAATGGATTGACGAATCTGAAGGGACGGTCTTTGTAGACGGGCACTTGTCGCATCTTTTGGAAATCGATGCCATCATATTGATTCGTTGCCATCCTGATGTGCTCAAACAGCGCCTCGAAGATCGTGGCTACAATGAAGCAAAGGTACGCGCCAATGTTGAGTGGGAAATGATTGCCGGTACGTGGTCCGAAATTCTTGAGTTTGAACTCGATGTTCCAGTGTTGGAGGTCGATGCTGGCCTCGCCACAAGCGAGGTATTGGCCTCTGAGATTCTCCAGTGGATTGAAGATGGTTGTCCGAGCGACGGTGTCGAGGCAACTGCCTCAGAAGCCATCGATTGGTTGGCTTGACCACCCAAAGAACAAACACCCCCCAACGAAGGAGCCCTATCGATTGGTATGGCATTAGAGAAACTTCGCAGTTCATGGGAGCGCATGGTCGACCCCGTCATTGATTCAATTTCAACTTGGAAACCCTCCACCTTGACATGGATTGCATTGCCGATTGGCGTGCTTGGCGGTTTATCCGTTCTGTTAGCTCCAAACACCACATATGGAGCGAGCATGCTCTTTGGTGGGGCGCTGCTGATCGGATTTGCAATGGTCCTCGATGCCCTTGATGGGCCATTGGCTCGCCGAACTGGACAAGTCACTCGTTGGGGTGATTATCTTGACCACACATTCGACCGTCTTCTTGACATCATCTGGACAGTCTGCTTGGCTGGCTCTGTGTTTGTCGGTGATTTCACCTTCGGACTCCTTGCAGCGTTGTTTACATTGCTCGGCTCGTACATGGGTACACAAGCACAAGCAGTGGCAGGCACTCGCAACTACCGAGGCTTTTCCCGTGCAGACCGAACCATCCTTGCCCTTGTGGCGCTTGTGATGATGGGCGTTTTCATCCATCTTGAAATCGGAGATTTCGGTACCTTCCCGGGTGCGCTTGACCACATTGGAATCAACCCAATCAGCGTTGCCGTCGTGATCTCTGCGTTCGGCGGATTGTGGACCTTTTTGATTCGGTTTGTACAAGCCAAGCATGAAATCTCTCAAATCGACCGAGATGACCCACTCCCACAGCCAAATCAAGGGAACGAATCAGAGTGATTCCGCCACCCCTACGGGGTGCACTGAACCGCTCAATTGGCTGGTTTAGAGGCGGCATACTCATAACGGTAGCATGCTACAAGAGCATTGATGACAGACCAAACGTTCGGTAAAGGCACTGAAAGGAAGGCACTTTTCCTCGTCCTATGCATGATGCTTGCCATCATGCCCCTCTCCAATGTAGCGGCCGAAGATCTCGGAAACCCTTCTCACCTGCAAGCACAAGACATCGCCGCCACGTTCGACCCGTCAAGCGAAACGACCACCATCACGTGGCGCAACATCGATTTTGATGGTTCAGTCATTTCAGGCCTCTTTTCAGCAACATACAGCGTCTACCGCTCCGCATCCCCAATCAACGAGTCTTCCATTGGACAATTGACGCCCTTTGTTGAGGACATCGTCGCATGTTCCTCTGTCGAAGTGGCCAATGATGCGTTCAAGTGCCGTGGCCTCAACGGGACCGTTGACTATCACAGTGCCTCGTTCCTCGTTCCTCCGGGTGTTAACGGCACCTTCTACTACGCCGTGACCACAACGCTCGGTGATGGTACCGAGTGGCTTGATTTGGACGAAAACGCTTCGGTTCTTCACACTCCAGTGCAAGAAACCACAACGCCGATTCGCACACCGTACAACCTTGTGGCTACGTTCGACCCAGAACAAAGCATCACGACCTTGGCTTGGGTCAATTACAACGACATCTTCCCAATTCTTCCGGAAACGGGGGATGACGCCTATCAAATCCATATCTGGCGAACCGATTACCCAATCACCCGAGCAAATGGTGCAGACTTGCTCAGCACGAGCCAGCCAGTTGCGACCTATCCAGCTGGGACCTCCTCAGTCGATTTGGTGATTCCAACCAGCACTGACCGCAGTGCGTACTACGCAGTGACCTACTTTTTGCCAAACTGGACGGCTCCTGGTGAAGACTACGAAGATGTTCGGTTCCTCTCGAACAACGCCCTTGATGATGCGTTGCTCGAAGACAACATGCCTCCTTCCCAAGTGAGTGCTATGTATGCTGAGTTCATTCCAAACGCAAACTCTGGAGGCGGAACGACCACCGTTTCATGGACTGATGTGCCTGATGAGTCTGGAGAATCGTACCGTATTTACATGTCAGGAAATCCATTCAACAGTATTTTGAGCCCCAGCGTTCAATTGATTGCGACCGTGTCAGAGGGTGTTGGATCCTTTGATTATGAAGTTCCAATCGGCCGACTTGGTTATGCGAATTACTGCATTGTGACCATCGATTTGTTTGGTGTATTCAGTCCCAACACCACGGTGAACTCATGCGCTGGGCCTCTTTTCGAAGATGCATTCACTCCATGGGTTGCTGAACCTACTCAAGTTCATGCCGAGTTTGTCGGTGAGCGAATCACTCGAGTCACCTGGCAAGACCAGCTTGGCGTCGAAGGTGAGCGATACCACATCTGGCGCTCCAACTTCCGTGTTACTGGCGCTGAATTCGTTGCCAACCAATCCATGGAATGGCTCGGCTCAGTCAGCGATGGTGTCGGTACATTCGATGTTCTTCTTGATGTCAACCTCCTTCGTGACAACGCCCACTACTATGTCACAACAGAAGCACTGTACGGCCACATCAACGGGACGTACATGGACACTCGATTGAATCAGAATCATTTCGGTCCGATTTCAGAAGACACCCGCGCACCAAATCCAGCGAGAATAAAGGAAGCATCCTCGCTTGGTGCCCTCGAACAAATCACCCTCGAATGGTTCAATGAACCCGATTTCAACGAAGGGTACGAAATTTGGCGACACTACGGAGCACCGTTCGGTGAAAACGAAGACCAAATCGGCAACATCGCTGACCAAGGTTGGGAGTTCGTCCTTGGTGATATTTCACCTGGTGAAAGCACCGCAAGCACCCTCGTTCGTCAACTTCCAATCCCTTCCGGCGTCGATCGAGACGTGTGGTATGCTGTCATCATCGAAGATCAATGGGGCAATCAGAATCCAGAGATGTTCAATGGTATTGGTGGAAACGCTGTGAAAATCAATGAGGACACGAAGTTCCCAGTGGCCACCATGATGCTTCTCGATGATGCAGGCTCTGCGTTCCTAAGCCCCTCGTTGGTTTCAGGCACCTACGTGCTCCAGATGGAGATTGATGAATACCTGCAAGGCAACCCTTCAGTGAACATCACCACATTGGCTGGCGGTGATATCTCGGGCGGTGATATCGAAATGAACATGATTGCGGACAACAACAACGATCCAGACCGCGGTCCAGTCTATGCCTTCGAATTCTTTGTCAGCCAGAACACCATTGCTGGTGAAATGTTGATTGAACTCATTATGGAAGACGAATCTGGCAACCTCATCAGCCAAACATGGAGCGACCGTGCTGTGGATGCAATGCGACCAACCGTGGAGATTTATGCACCATCTTCCGGCAACGATGGTTCGAAATACCTCTATGGGAATTCAATCCAACTTCTGGCAGGCGCAACCGATGACGTTATGATCACGTCGTTCCAATACAAATTCACGTACAATTACGGAACTGGCAACTCGCAATCCACTCCATGGTCTGAATCAACCTATGTGACCGATCTTGAAGGCGACAACCGCTCGATGGTGCTCGACATGGAGTTCTCCGCAGGAAACTTTGAGCCAGGCCAACATGCAGTTTATGTTCGTGCGGTTGACTCCGCAGGAAATGAAGTGTCGAAGAACGTCGTGTTTGTCGTTGACCAATGTCGAAACCGACTCGACGGTACAACATCGTGCAACTATGTAGAATCCCTTCAGCCAGAACCTGAACCAATCACCATCAAGCCATCGATGTCCGACCCACCGTATGTGTTGGTCTGGGTTCTCACTGGTGTCTTTGTCATGTCGCTAATCGTCATGGCACTCATCATCAAAACAAGCATGTCTGGTCCTAAGAAGAAGAAGTCGAAGGGTGATGATGATGAAGAAGATGATGACTGGATGTCTGAATTTATCGGTACTTCACAAGAACTCGACATGGGCGCAGTCACTGACACAAGTGGCGGCGAAAAGAAGGAAGAGGAGAAGAAAGAATCTGCTCCTGTCGAGCAAAAGGAGGAAGAAGATCCGTTTGCCGTCAACGTCGTTCAGCGAAAGACTCGCAGTAAGAAGGCGGTTGTTGATCTTCCAGAAGATGACGACGACGACGATGATGATATGTTCAACTGGAATGACGATGAAGATGAGGAGGAAGAAGAACCTGCTCCAGTCGCAAAGAAGCGAACAGTCGGCCGCCGTGCAGCCCCCCGTAAGGCTCCAACCCGCCGAAAGGTTGGTCGTAGCAAAAAGGATGATTGATGCAATCCCACAAGCGGTGCACTCAAGTTCTCACGCTGGCTGCAACCGTGTATGGGCGAGAATCCTGCTCCCACCGAGGACAGCATGGAAGAACTTTCTGAACACATCGAGGAAGCCTTTGAGCATCTTCTTGATTCAGTGAATCCGATGAAAAATAAGCTCAACTGGCTGTTGTTAGCACTCCCAGTTGCTCTGTTCATGAATCAGCAACACAACATCGGTCTTGCCTTTGCCTTCTCCATGGTGGCCATTATGCCACTCGCATTCCTCATGGGGAAAGCCACGGAAGAGATCGCCCTTCGAACCGGGGAGACGGTCGGGGGCTTGCTCAATGCCACCTTCGGAAATGCGGTCGAGATGATCATCGCTGGGCTTGCACTGTACGCTGCGTCAAAATCAGTCGATCCAGATACAATCGAGACAATGATCACAGTCACCCAAGCCTCCCTTATCGGCTCTATTCTTGGCAATCTATTGCTGGTGCTTGGTTTGGCGATGGTTTGGGGTGGTGTGAATCACAAAGTTCAGCACTTCAAGCACGAGTCAGGTCAAATGAATGGCTCCTTGTTGCTGCTTGCTATTGTTGCGTTCATCACTCCCAGCGCCGTTCATATGGCGGGCGGTGACCCAAGCGCCATCAAAGATCTCTCGCATTTTGTTGCGCTCATTATGCTCGCTATCTATGGATTGGCTCTTCTCTTCCAATTGAAAACCCACGTTGATGTTTTTGCAGTTGAAGCAGGCCATGGAACTCACGAACATCCTTCCATGAGCATCAAAGATGCTTGGGTGTTGCTCATTCTTTCCACAGCCCTTGTCGGTTGGATGGCACACATTTTGGTTCACAATCTTGAGGATGCAGTCCATGAATTTGGTATTCCAGAACTGTTCGTTGGCGTGATTCTGCTTCCTTTCTTTGGCAACGCAGCAGAGCATTTTGCTGCGGTCATTGTTGCTGGAAAAGACAAGATGGACTTGGCTATTGCCATCGCAATTGGTTCAAGCGTCCAGATTGCTTTGTTCGTTGCACCCGTGATGGTCATTCTTGGATGGTTACTCGGCGTCCCTCTCACGCTTGAATTCGGAATTCTTGAAACCGCAGCAACGTTCATCTCAGTTCTTGTTGCCAATTCAATCCTCTCAGATGGAAAAACGAACTGGCTTGAAGGCACCATGCTTCTCGGCAGTTACATTATTCTTGGAGCGGCATTCTTCTTGATTTGAGCGAGGTGGAATGATGAAGAAGACCGGTTTTGTATTGATCGCCATCTCGACCCTGCTGCTCCTTGGCGGCACAGTTGGTTACACAATGGAAGGGGCGGTGGATGATGTGCCAACGCCGAATGTCCAAGGCATGGTGTTCTTCTCAGATGATTCTCTTCCAGGCAACCCAGCCTCGCTGATCATCAACGCTGACACAACCATCACATGGGATCGAGACGATATTTTCTTGGTCATCGCTGATGGTGGTAAGAAAAAGCAATGTGATGACATCGCAAAGAACGGTGGGGCACTTGGTGGATTCGACACCACAAGCAAGACCTGTACATACGGCGATGCAGGCTATGTTGCTGCAGGCGACAAAGGCGACACCGGCGTCGACTGGCGCGTTGAATCAGGTGATTTCTACGCAGGTATTGGAACAAAAGAGGGGTTGCTCCCTGAAGGGACGGAATTGAATTTGAATTATTCAGTTGATCTCAAACTGAGCGCAACCGGGTACATGTTCCTCATCATCGCTGAAGGCGCAGGTGTTCTGCTGTTCCGCCAGAAATGAGGCTTATTCAACGCCATCATAGTACGTCTGGACGGCTTCATCGAGCGCCATCCATGATTGCCGTTCATCGAGTGAATGCGTTGTTCCATCGAACCGCAACGCTTCGCCACCCACCCAAAGATCAAGGCACGTGGCCCCATTGAACAGGAGGTTCGTGATGTGGCGATTGTTCGAACGGCCAACAGGACGCATGCGAACGTCATCGATGTCCCAAACCGCCCAGTCTTGGCTTCCCTTTGTTGCCATTTGGAAGGCATCATTTGCCGTCATCAACGTCGGGTCCCAGTGATCGTGGCGTTGAACCAAGGCGGCCAATCGTGCTTCTGCTAGCAAGTTAAGTCCGCTTCCAGAAGAGGCTGCCCCGTCGGTTCCGAGGCGAACATCGACACCAGCCTCATTGAACGCAGGAAGTGAAAGGGTTCCACCGCAGGCGAGTTTCATGTTTGACGAAGGGCAATGGACTGCTGTGGCTTGGTGCTTTGCCAACATTCGAATTTCGTTTTTCTTCACCCATGAGGCGTGAGCACAAATGGTTCCAGGCTGAAAGAAATCGATGCTGTCCAAGTATTCGACAGGGTACATTCCAGTTTTGTCATGGCAATCTGCGACCTCTTTTCGAGTTTCACTGACGTGAATGTGGAGGCGGGCGTTTCGCTTTTCAGCAAGTTCCGAGGCCCTTCGCAACGTGTCTTCGCTGCACAAGTACACTGAATGGGTCGCGATGGCGTATTGAATCCTGTCAAGAGGTGATTGGTTCTTGAGCATGGAGTCAAGTTCCTCAAGCGCCGAGGCCGCATCGTCATGTGAAGGAAGTGCAGCGTCACTGACAGGGCCCCCAATCAAGCCACGAAGACCAGCGTCTTCGAGGACTTGACCCGTGATAGCTGGATAAAAGTACATGTCTGCAGCGAAGGAGGTGCCCGTTTTGATCATTTCAGCAGCAGCGGCCTGTGCCCCAATGCGAACAAATTCTGGTGTGATTTTTGCTTCGGTAGGAAAGATGGCTTCGTTGAGCCATCGGTGAAGCGGAAACCCATCGCTGAAGTCCCTCGCGTTTAGTTGCATGGCCAAATGGGTGTGCCAGTTTTGCAGGCTTCGAGTGATGAGGCGATTGGAACCGTCAACATCCTGTTTGACGTCTTCATCTCCGTTCGAGTTGGCCCATGAACCGTCTTCGAGCAGCAACACATCGCCGGTGTGTTTCTTGCCAAGTTCATCGATAAGGACGGTGTTGCGATACCTCACCGTACCATCGTCGCCCATGGATGATGGTGGTGCCCCCCCCTCATCAACGCTGGGTTCTCAACCGTGTTGCTTATGTTCACAAGCCACCGCCCGTGACATGCGCCACTGTGGCTTAGCTGGTATAGCACCTGATTCGTAATCAGGAGGTCGGGAGTTCGAACCTCCCCAGTGGCTCCTTCTCAACGCGTGTTAATCGTCGATTCGGATTGCATTGAGAACGCCTTAGCGCTTGCTTCAAGGCTTGCAACTGCTGGTAGACTTCGGCCTGATATGTAGTCGAGGCAAGCCCCCCCACCTGTCGAGACGTGACCCATCTTGGAGGCGAGATTACGCTTCATGATCAAGGTCGCAGTGTGGCCTCCGCCGACAACAACATAGGCATTCGATTCTGCACATGCGTTCAGCATCTCAATTGTTCCAAGAGCGAAATCAGGCAACTCAAAGACGCCGGCAGGACCGTTGAGGTGGACCGTTCCAGCCTGTTTGATGGCCATGGAGAGGTTTCGAACGGATTGAATGCCCAAATCAAAGATTGGTGCAGAAATTGGTAGTTGTTCGACGGTAAGATCAACTCGGTTGTCTTCGACGTTGGCAGCCACATCCACAGGCAAGCGAATCTTTTCTGGGAAATCGAGCAAGAGTGACTTGGCTTTCTCCACGGTTGGGTTCCATTGCTTCCCCAGTTCTCCGACAAGGAAGTCATGGTTTACGAGGCCAATCTCATGGCCCGCCAACTCGAGCATCAAGTTCGCAACACCTCCTGTGACCCACACTTCATCGCAGATGTTGTTTCGAAGCATGTTGTCGGCGACAGCGATTGAGTCGTCCACCTTGACCCCACCAAGCACGGCGATGCATGGCCTTGCAGGGCTCTCGAGTGCTTGGTCTAATTTTCGAATTTCATTGGCCATGAGTTCGCCAGCAACGCACGGTATGAGGTTGGTGAATCCAACACCCGAGGGGGTGGCTCGGTGTGCGCAAGCAAATGCGTCATAGACGTAGAGGTCAGCGACGCTGGCCAGTTTTTGGACCATCTGCGTTTCTGCCATGGTGTCTATGGTGCCTTTTGTATGGATTTCTTCATCATACATCCGAACGTTGTTGAGCATCAAAATATCACCGATTTCAAGGTTCTCAATGGCAGCCATCGCCTTGTCTCCTGCGAGGTCCTCAACCCATTTCACAGGCCGTCCGATGATCCGTCCAAGTTCACGAGAATGACCAAGGGTGCTTGTGAAGTCCTTCTTCCCCGGTCTTGATTGGTGGGCAAGAAGCACCACCTTGGCTTTTGAAAGTCGGTTGAGGGTTGGTACAATGGCTTTGATCCGTGTATCGTCCAAGAAAGATTGGTCGGGCGCCATCGGGGAATTAACATCGACTCGAACGATGACAGTGCGCCCTTCTACGTTGACATGCCCGAGGGTGAGAACACTCGCCATCAGTCTGTCCAAGTGCCGTCGGTTTTTCATCCCCACGCATCAAGTCAGCATTTGTTGGGCATCGCTTTGCCCTCGCAAACCGCGCGCCTTCGGGTGGTTGCGGGGCCGAAAGGTGATAAAGCCGCGAACACCGCTTCCGAAGGATGGCGCGCGAAGCACCCGAAAGGGACACATCGTTGGAGGGAGCACGGCGTCGCGCCAGCACCAGCACCTCTGCGTTTGGCGTCTCTCGCCGTGAAGGCCACGACGCTTCGACCTACTACGGCAGCCGGGTCAACGAGGGCCTTGTCTCAAGCCGTGAGGTCGGTGAAGAGCAACCACTCCCACCTACCATGGCCAACAGCATCATTTCAGGTGATTCAAGGAACCTTGACTTGCCAGATAATTGCGTTCACCTCGTGGTGACTTCCCCGCCTTACAACGCCAGCAAGGAATACGACGAAGATCTCTCGCTCGGGGAATACCTCAATCTCTTGCACGGTGTGTTTGCTGAGTGTTACAGGGTGCTTGCACCGGGAGGGCGAATGGTTGTCAATGTCGCCAACCTTGGTCGAAAGCCGTACATCCCTCTATCGAGTCACATCAACGTGATGATGGCCGAAATTGGCTTTTTGATGCGAGGCGAGATCATTTGGGACAAATCAGCAAGCGCAGGCTCTTCATGCGCATGGGGTTCATTCCAGAGTGCTAGCAACCCTTGCCTGCGTGATGTTCACGAATACCTCTTGGTGTTCTCAAAGGGTGACTATAAACTCAAGCGAGACAAGAAACAACGCGCTGAAGGGCGCATCGACACCATTCCCCGTGACGATTTCATCAAACATACGAAATCGATCTGGTCCTTTGCCACAGAGCGTGCATCACGAGTCAATCATCCAGCTCCATTCCCCGTTGAACTACCAAAGAGGTGCATCGAAATGTACAGTTTCGTTGGCGATGTCGTTCTCGATCCGTTCAATGGTTCGGGCACCACATGTGTTGCAGCGAAAGCCACTGGGCGAACCTACGTGGGTGTTGATCTCTCAGATTCTTACTGCGAGATTGCGCAGCAACGCCTCGAAGCCACTGAGGCATGGGTTGCACCCGAAGTACAGGTTTGAACCGTTTTCAGAGGTTGTCCCAAGGGCTCTGAGCAGGCTGCTCAGAGATTGGAGGCGTGATTTGTGGCTGTTGTGGTTGTTGTGCCTGTTGGGTAAGCGGAGGCGTGATTTGTGGCTGTTGTGGTTGTTGTGCCTGTTGGGTAAGCGGAGGCGTGATTGGTTGTTGTTGCCCACCCATTTGCTGCATTGGTTGCCCATATCCTTGCTGGATGTTTTGGCCAACTGGCACCTGTGTTTGGACCGGGGCTTGGTAGATCGCTTGACCAGTTGGCATTTGCCCGGTTGGCATGACGATGTTTTGCTTGGGGTCGTCAAGAACCAAGGCAAGAATGACGCCGATCACAAGGAGAGGGACAGAGCAGCAGAATCCAAAGAAACCCCCTGCTCCGGCAAGGAGACCTCCGCCAATTGCTTCTTCGCATGCTTGGTCACAATACTCGCCGCGTATCGTGACTTCTACATTGCTCTCAAGGGTGTACTCCATGCCTTCGATGACATGGGTAAGAGAGCCATAGAATTCCTCACTTCCGTCAGGGTAGTATTCTTCATTGCCTTGACCTTCATCGAGCGCGCACCAATCAGATGTAGCTCGGTCCCCATCGCTGTCGACGATGCTGAGTTCAAGCGTGTCGCAGTCTGCAGGGTGGATGACATAGATGGACACATCCCACGATTTATTTTCTTGAACAGTGAATGTCTGGCTCATCGAGCGATCAACGTACACTTCCTTTTCAATTCCCGCATCACTTAATGCCATTCCAGCAATCACAACGCCGGCAATGCTCCCCACAAAGATTAGGGCGCCAAGAATGAGGGTGATTTTACTGGCAATGTGCATGGTTCACTCAGGAGATGGTTGGTTATCAACATTTAGGGGCACAGGGCCCTAAATTCGTAAGGATGAATCGGAGCCATTTTGAACGGCTGACATTCACATCTGCCTGATGACCGGATGGGATGTGGCGGATTTGGCCGGTCCTGATGGCGAAGATTGGCGAGTTCCAGTCTCAGAGTTAGCGGCACGGCAAGTCGAACTCGGACGGTTGCTATCTGAAGCTGGCGTGGCTGGGGCAATGCTCCAACACCCTGTTGACCTGTATTACTATGCAGGCGGTCGTCAGAATGCTTCGATGTTCATCCCAGCGCAAGGTGCAGGGGGCAGCATCGAGGCTGGAGGAAACGGGCCCGTCTTGTTTGTTCGTAGGTCTCTACAGCGTGCGTTGTTCGAGGGTGGCGACTCAGATTGCCCGCACGAAGTCCTTGTTTTTCCAAGGATGAAGGAATTCTCGGAAGTTCTGAACAAGCGAGGGGTCATTTCAGCCCCCGGACTTCAGTTCGGAGAAGTTCCCAAGACGTACTCGGATCGATTCGTTAACGCTCTATCCCCTCTTGGAGACTGTCCTGATATCACAGGCATCGTTCACGCCCAACGCGAGGTGAAATCTTCATGGGAACAAGAACAGATGAACGCCGCTGCAGATGTACAACTCCGTATGTTCGAAGCGGTCCAAGCTGTCGGTGGAGAAGGAATCACCGAACTCGAATTGGTTGCTGCAGCAGAGGCTGTGAGTCGCTCAGAAGGCTTTGGCGGCCACATTCACATGCGACGGTTCCCGCTTCAATGTGACCGTGGCGTCATCGTTGCAGGTCGAGCAGGAGGCATCCCTTCATTTTTCGATTCGGCCGTTGGTGGCACAGGCGCCCACCCCCTCAATGGAATGGGATCAGGATTCACTCGAATTAAAGCCAATGAGCCAGTCCTCGTCGATCTTGTTCACGCCCACCGTGGCTACATCGTTGACATGACGAGAATGTTCGTAGCAGGCTCACTTGATGCGGCATGGGTCGCTCGGCTCGAGGACATGGTTGCCGTCAAGGACACAGTCGTCGATGTGCTTGACCGTGGCGGGTTGTGCAGTGAGGCATGGGAGGAGGGTTTTGCGCTGGCAGATGAACTCGGTCACGCCTCTCACCTGATGGGCATGGCACCCGATCAAAGCCGCTTCCTCGGCCATTCAGTCGGCCTTCAACTCGATGAATCGCCTGTCGTTGCCAAAGGATTTGAACGCCCGTTGCCGATTGGGGCGACGATGGCAATTGAGCCAAAAGTGGTTCATGCCGAAGGCAGCATTGGGACAGAAGACACATGGATTCGCGATGAGGACGGCATGCGCCCAATCACAGCAGATGGGCTTTGGCCCGCCATTACGGAGTGGTAGATATGACTGAACAAGAACAGGTAGACGACGATGTATGTGAGAAACTCGAAGGATGGACTCACGAAGATGTTGGCAAGCGAATTCCAAAGCGCAGTACGCCGAATGGTACGTATTACAATGAACCAATTGTTGCGGTTTTCTGTCAATTCTGTGGTTCAGAATTCGTCGGACCGAGTCGCGAAGCGGGCGGCTTTTTGGGCGGTCATGAGTGCCTTCACGCTTGGGAAATCTCCCAAGCCATGAGCCGTGAAGATGGGTTAACGGAATGAAGACCCCATCTTGAACGACCATAGTGTTCAATATGCTTCCTCGCTGAGTCGGGGGTATGGCCAAGCCCTACTCTTCGGGACACATCGGTGCAGTCGCATCAAACTACACGGAAATGCGCCTTGCAGGGGCGGTGAAAGAGCGGCTTGTGGAATTGGTGTGTGAGGAAATCGAACGCCTTGTTCCAGAGATGGAACAAGCAACGTTGGCACAAGACCCAGATCGGAAAACCCTTGATGATGCAAACAGAACCCGTCTAAATTACAACCGAACTCGGGAACTCATGATTGACCAATTGGGATCCGTTGAGTCCGTTGGTTCAGCTGCCGTCCAAGCCGGTATTGAACACATTGAGCGTCACATGGCGGCGATGATTAAGCACGCAGAAGCCGCCGCAGAAAAAGACCGAGTTGCAACCATCAAACCACGTCATCTTGAGATTGCCATCCAAGGCATGGGCCTCGATGAAGAAGGAGACGTCGAGCAAGCAGTCGAAGCGATTCCAACCGAAGATTTCGTAATCAGTCAAGGCGGCGGCGTGTTAACTGAATCTTCCCTGCTTTCCCTCGCTAAGACACATGCCAAGATGCCGGTGACCCGTGATGCTGTGGAAGAACTGCTTGAAACCTATTACATGGTGGTTGAGCAACTTGAATCAGATATTCGTAAGCACGCCCAGTTAGGCGGAAATCCTGTTCAATTCATCGAATCTATTGGACGAATGAAGACGCTGATGTCCCTCGGTTGGATGCGGGCAATGTTGAGCAAAGCTGCTGAAGCAGCGCGAGAACGAGGCTACAAGCGCATCGACGTTGAACAGATTGTCCACCTCGACCCTTTCGAATGAAATTGCAATCGGTCTTCGCCACCGTGTTCTTATACCTCCGCTCTTTGGAAAGACTGAGGAAATAACATGGAGAACATGATTGGAAAACCCGCACCAGCCTGGAACGCCCGCACCTACATCAGCGGAGAGAGCGTCAACATTAGCAGCGACGACATGAAGGGTAAGTGGTACCTCATGTACTGGTACCCATTCGATTTCACATTCATCTGCCCAACCGAGATTGTCGGCTTTGAACAACTCAAGGAAGACTTCCAAGACGACGGCATCACCGTGATCGGTTGCTCAACCGATTCATGGCATTCCCACAACGCTTGGTTCAAGGATGAAACCATCTTCCCAGGCGGCATCAACCACAACGTCATTGCAGATTGCACTCAAGACATCACCCGTGACTTCGGCATGCGAAACGACGCTCTTGGATGCTCATTCCGTGGAACCGTCCTCGTCGATGACGAAGGTAAGGTCCAGATGTGGTCCATCAACAACATGGACGCAGGACGTTCCCCAGCAGAAGTTCTCCGAACGGCTCAAGCAACCATGGCTGGCGGCCTCTGTGGCGCCAACTGGAAGAAAGGCGACGACTACGCTGCTTGATTCCCTCGGAACACAATTCACGGAGGTTGAAACATGCCAGAACTTGAATTGCTCGACCGTGCAACGTGGGAAGATTGCCTTTCCGCCCCGGTTGCCGTGTTGATGCTCGGAAAAAACGGATGCGCAGCATGCGAGACTTGGACAGAGGATTTGTCTGCTTACCTCGGCAGCGACGAAGCCCCAGAGCAAGTCCGTTTTGGAAAACTTCTCCTTGACACACCCGGCCTTGGCCGATTCAAAATCGCTCAACCGTGGGTGGCTGAAGTCGATGTACTCCCTTACAACGCCATCTTCGTGAACGGTGAGCGGGTCAAAGAATGGGCTGGTGGCAACATTGATCGCTTGGTCAACCGATTAAATCGGTACCTGTGATCCATGCTTGCTTCCTCAGTCCTTGTCTCAGCACTTTTCGCAGGAATTGTCGCAACATGCGTCACGCTTGCCATCGAACGGTGGGGCGGTCTTGTGGGTGGCGTGCTCGGTACCGTACCATCGACCATTGTTCCTGCCGCTGCTGGAATGCACCTTTCCGGGAATGAAGACCAACTGATGGAAAGCATGGCTGTTGTGCCGCTTGGCATGCTCCTCAATGCACTTTTTCTCGCCGTGTGGGTCGTGCTCCCGTCAAAGATGTCAACCCAACGCCCGTTGATCGCTACCACTGTAGCATCTCTCGTCGTTTGGGCATGCGCCGGCGTTTTGCTGCTTCTTGTCATTGACCAGATGCTCGGTGCTGGGATGTCCAATTGGGCCGTGGGCGGACTTGGGCTCGTGCTTTTGATTGCGCTTGCGATTCGATTTAATTGGGAGCCGAAGGCAGCGCCAAAAGGCAGTCAGCACGTTCGGTGGCCCATCCTCGTTGGAAGAGGATCTGCAGCAGCCATTGCGATTGGTTGCGCCGTTTGGCTTGCGGGGCAAGGCCAACCTTTGTTGGCAGGTCTTGCCGCCGTGTTCCCTGCCATTTTCTTGACCAGTATGGTGGCTCTCTGGCTTGCACAAGGGGAAACAGTTCCTCAAGGTGCGGCAGGCCCGATGATGCTTGGTGGCGTGAGTGTGGCCGTTTACGCTCTCATTGTGATGTGGTCGATTCCATCGTATGGAATCTTCATCGGTTCCATCATTGCATGGGCTGGTTCAGTCGGCGGATGGTCGATTCCGACGTTCTTTTTGTTGCGTCGAAGAAGCCTCAACCGTTCACTTCTCGAGTCCAACGCTCAGAAGCAGGCACACCCGTCACCGTGATTGTCACATTGGTGACTCCTTTGATTGAAGCTGTCTTCTGGTGCAGTGACCGCAGATCCAGTAAGCAGCATGGGCAGTGCGGTCGAGCGGGTTGAATTGTCATCTCGATGTGACCATCTTGGCCAATCTCGACGGCGGTCATCGCTTTCGTGGCTGTGTAAGCCACCTCATTGTGCGGATCTTTCCAGCCATTGAGCATCCTCACCACCCTTCTGGACAGGGCTTGATAGTGGCGTGGCTTCATCGTTGGCACCTCGTGTTGTCGATGGGATTAGGGCGCTTCTGTTTGAAGTTCTTGCTCCAACTCATCGAGCCGCAATTCGTTCAATCGACCTTCAGCAGCGATGAGTTCTGCCTGACAAGTTTTGAGCAAAGCAGCCCCTTCTTCATACATTTTCAAGGTTTCATCCAAGCCCATTCCGCCCCGTTCAAGTGTGGCGACGATGGCTTCCAATCGTTGTGCTGCTTCGTTGTAGGTCTGTTTGCTTTCTGTCATTGTTCTTCCTCCATGGTGTGAATTTGAGTGACGGCAGCCTCGGCGCTTCCATCGACAAAGTGCAGGCTAAACTCTTGTCCGAGTTCAAGCATTTTTGTGTTGGTAACCACCGTGCCGTCTTTGGTCTGAGTCATTGCATAGCCTCGTTCAAGGACGCGCTTTGGGTGAATCGTGTGGAGGCTTGCTTCGATGCTCGCTAGGCGGGTCCGCTCGTTTGCAAGTTTACTTTCAGTCGCTCTGTTGAGTCGCGACTGAAGCGAGAGCATGGAGCGACGCTCGACGTTAATACCGGCGAGTGGTGCAACTTTCAACCGTGCATGAAGCCCAATCAGGCGTTGCCTTGCATCTCCAAATGTTCGACGGGTGGCATGGGCGAGGCGATCGTCAAGTTCGTCCAGCCACTGCTCAAGTTCGGCCCGAACAGGGACCGTACGTTCAATCGCGTTCGATGGCGTTGAGGCCCGTACATCAGCCACGAGGTCGGAAACCAAGAGGTCCGATTCATGGCCAACCGCGGAGACAACAGGAACAGGACTTGCTATGATGGAGCGAATGACCGGTTCGAGGTTGAACGCCCACAAATCTTCAGGCGAACCTCCGCCGCGACCCACGATGACAAGATCAACGGGAGGTTCACCTCTTTTGGCCGCAACGACGGGGTCTGCCAAGCGACGGGTAAGGGCCAATGCTCGGACAATCTCTTCACTTGCTCGCTGACCTTGAACGAGCACACCAATGACCGTTCGGCGCAACCCAGGCCACCGGTTCTCAATCAGTTGCTGCATGTCTGCAAGGGCCGCTGAACCTGCACCAGTCACAATCGCAATGTGTTTTGGAATCGCTGGAGGGCGGGTCCTCGGGCGATCAAGCTCGCCTTCATTGCGAAGGCGTTCGACCAACAAGCGTTTTGCCTCTTCCATTGCACCCAAAGCATTCACTGGTTCAATTCGCTCGACGACTAACTGGATGTTGCCTCGTTTGACATAAACATCGACATTGGCAGTGACCACAACCTCTGTGCCTTCTTTTATTGAGGGGTGAATCGTACATCGTCCTTTCCAAATGACAGCACTCATCTGTCCATCGTTGTCTCTGAGCGTGAAGTAGGTGTGGCCTGAGGCATAGGATTTCCACTGCGAGACTTCACCTTTGATGGCCTGCCGTTGGAACAAAGGTTCGCTCGTGAGGGCGCGTTTTACCATGGTCACAAATTGACCAACTGGGAGCGGGCCAGTCGTCACCTCGCCCCGCCCCGTCATAGCGGTTCATGGGCGTCTACGGTTCTTGAACCATCTGCGTTCATTGTGTGAAGGGCTTCAATTGAAATCTTGCTCTATGCAGTGGTTTGGAAATGCAAATCAGGCAGTTGTGTACCCCTGGATGGTTTCATTCCTCTTCAGGCTGTGAAGGGGATTGTTCCCTCGAGGCCTTCCGTCGATGAAGGGCGTATTGTTGTCGTAGTTCGACTTCCTCCAACTTCCGCTTGATTTTTCGTCGAAGGAATTCAAAAACAATGTAGATGGCAGCAACATCCACAGCGAGGATGAGCCATTCGACATAGGTCCATTCCTCGAACATAGTCAGCCCTCGTCATAGCGGCGGTCGGATGTCAACATCTACGTCACCGTTCGGCAAGCCAATGCAGCCGAGCCGTGCGCCTTCTTCAGCCATGAAATCATCAAGACCGGGTGGCAAAGGGTCTGGTAGGGGAATGTCACCCAAAAGCAACGTCACCATGCAGGCTCCACATGTGCCAGAGGTACAATTCGTTGGAATCTCAACGCCCGCTTCGATTGCGTGCTCGACAAGAGTTTTCCCAGCAACGAAGGGTGTTTGGCCGAGCAGATGTGGGCCTTGTAAGAAACGAATCACAGGTCTTGTTTCATCGCTGCTTGGATCGAGTTCTAAGGTTGCTGCAACCGCATTTGCGGACATCACAAACACCTCATCGCATGTCCTTGTGGCGTGTCCAACGACCGGTTTGCTTGTTGAAGAACAATCCAGCCTTCTTCATCCACTTGTTGAACTTGGTTGCTCCAGCTCCAGTTCGGAGGATGAAGTCTTCTCGGTCTTCTTGAGCCTGGATGTACTCCTTGGCTGCGAGCGTTTGGTCGATCCAATCGTTGATGTCCATGAGGCCACCAGTCAAACCACCTTCTTCGACAACCTTTGTCATCTCGTCAGCGGTTGCACCGGTTTCTTCCAAATCCTTTCGGATCAGTTCGTTCACGCTGCTGAAGTCCATCGATGCAGGCTTAGGAGGGACTGGGTTGCGTGGCGGCTTGTCCTCATCGATGAGGATGCGAGTTCCGTTCGCCATGCGTTCTTCGACGAGGTCAGCAAGTCCAGAAGTGAAGCTTGTTTCACATTCCCAGCACATGAAGGCCCAATCGTCAGGGCGGTCTTGGTCCCTTGATTGACGTGGGTCCATCTCGTCACCACAGTGAGGGCAGGCGTGGAAGATCAGCGCTGGAACGTGATTCCGGCGGAAGTCCACGATGTCTTGCGGGGTGCCTTCCAATTCGAGCATCTCGTGGTCACGGGCGGCTTCGAGTCCACGTGTTTCGAGTTGGTCTCGAATCTTGACCTTCTGGTCATCTTTGCCTTCATCGTGAAGGTTGTTCTCGAGTTTCACAATCAATTCCACTGTCTTACCCAAGCGGTTCATCACCAACTTTTGAGCACGGAAGGCTTCGACCTTCGCAATCTTGAGCCGTTCTTTCTGCTCAGCGAGTTCAGTGAGAACGTCCTTTTGCTTGCGCTGGAATTTGATTTCTTCAATCTTGGATTCTTGCTTTTTCTCAGGTGCGAGAACCTTCGACAAATAGCGCTCTTTTCCGTGACTTTGAGGTCCGGCTGCGATGATTGAAATCACACCGTCAGCAATATCTGCTTTCAGCCCGTAATTCTCGATCAGCATGTCCTTGTCGATTTTCTTCAAATCGCCAATTTTCAGACCGGAATCGGCCAACTGCTGGGCGGTAGTATCGTCAATTCCTCGACGTAGTAAAGCGAGATAAGTGTCCTTCTTTGCCATAGCATCCCCTCCGACAAGTCCATGCGAGGAGGCACCACTAAGAAAAGGCTCTCCCGCATCAGCGTCTTAGAAATACAGATTTCGACGGTATTTGAACTCAAGATTCCAGCGAGGATTCTGTGAAGGAAACAGCCAGAGAAATCCAGTCGTCCAGTTCGAGTTCCTCAGGTCGAGATTCCATGCGTTCATCTTCTGAATGAGCGGCGTATGCAACCTTCCACCGGGCGCTGTGCCAGCCTGAGACACGGTTGATGCGTCGAGGGGAGCGTTTGAGGGTGGTGCGCAGCTTCTTTCGGCGTTCTCCAAAGCATTGGTGGATCATTTGACGGACAAGACGCACATCACACGGCCATGCTTCATGATGGGCCTCGAGCGTGACGTAGCGTGAGTTGACTTTTGGATTTGGACTGAAGTTATGAGGGCCCACTTTGTCCTCAATTTCACAATCCCAATCAAGGGCGGCGGTCATTCCGAGGGACCCAACATCGCTTTCATACTCCATCACCAGTCGCTCAGCAAATTCTTCTTGGACCAACAAAACGACTGATTCAATGGCACTTGTGCGGGGGTTGCGCAAGTATCGGGTGAGGTGTTCAATCAATGGTGAAGAGATTTGGTACGGAATGTTGGCGACCATTTTGTCGATATCATTTGGCCATTGTGCCACCAATGCATCGCCTTCGATGAGCACGAGTTGTTCTGAATTGATTTCAGGAGCGAAGGCCCCGCGAAGGTGTTCTGCAGCCACAGGATCGATTTCGATGGCCGTCACCCGACAACCCACTTCGAGGAGCGCTTCAGTCAGCACGCCTGGGCCTGGACCAACTTCGAGCACGTGGTCGTTTTCGGTGACTTCACCAAGTTCGACAGCTCGTTGAATCAACTCGTCATTGACGAGAAAATGCTGCCCGAGGGATTTGTCAAAAGGCAATTTTGCTCTGAGGCTATCGACCAACCAACGGGCGCCTCTCATGCCTTCACCGGAAGGAGCAGGTCAATCAACCGTGGTTGGATATTTCGGTCTTCCAGTTCAGTGTGGAAGCGTTTTGCGAGGAGATCCGCTGCGTCAATGTTGCACGCTTCATTGAGGGCAGCAAGTGATTCAAAGCCACTTGAGCCTCTTGCATCGACCATTTGCATCGCCTTCTTGTTGCCAACACCCGGAAGAAGTTCGAACGAGTGTTGCTTGAGGGACATGTTTCCTGCTCGGTTGAAGAATGTGTCAATGAAGTGCTTTTCGTTTTCTTCAATGAAGATTTGAACGACGAGCGGTAGATCGGCCTTGATGTGGTTGGCAACCCGGCCAAGGTTGGTCATGCCGAGCACGCGCTCCACATTGACCCGCTTTGCAGCATCTGTGCCAATGTAGACACGGGATGTGGTCAAGAGGGGGTCGATGCCTGCTTTTGGCTCCAAGCGGCATAGCAGCATCTTTCCTTCACTAATGGCGACAATGACATTGTCGTTGAGGTCATGATCGATGACTCGTGCCCATGTCTCTTCCATGAGCGGTGATTTTTGTTGAGGACGGTTGCTGCGTTGTCCATCTTGTCGGTTTCCACCTTGGCGATTGTTCTGCCTTCGCTGCCCACCTTGTCGGTTTCCACCTTGGCGATTGCTGTTTTGCCGTTGTCGAGGTGCTTCAGCCTTCTTTGGCTGAGGCCGAGGAACGGTTGGGCGACCTTCAGCAGGCCTGGAGGGTCGATGACTCGAACCAGCGTTGCTGTCGGTTTTGCTGCCGCGTGTTGGCACCTTGATGTTACGGTCACGACGGTTTCCAGACATAGCGAATCACCACAAGGGGGAGGGTTTCACTCGACGCCAACGTGCTGTCGAACGATGTCAAGAATTTCTTGAATTTCGCTGTCTTCAATACCAAGACGGCGGGAAGCGAGAACAGCCTTCACATCATCTGGGTACATTGGCATCAACTCAGCGAGCTTTGCTGCGAGTTGTGGGTGCGGTGCGAGTTTGTCAGTTGCGGTCAATGCATCACGAAGTGATTCAAAGACCTCTGGGAGGGTTTTGTAGCCGTTGCGGTGATCGCTTGCGGCCCATTCTGCATGCTGGAGTGCTGCCTTCTGCTCATAAGTCAAGTTGTTACGACGCTCTTGGGCGTTCAACAACATCTCTCGAACAGTAGCAAAGTCAACGAATCGCTCTTCATCAGTCATGTGAATTCCTCACTGGAGTGGTCGCAAGTGCTCTGGGCGAGCAATCACTGTCTTTGGCATGTTTCCGTCCTTCACCGAAACAACCCACGCAACACCTTGGCGCTTCTGGATGAATCCAGTACGGCCTTGGAATCGGCGGTGGGGCATACCCATTTGTTGTCCTCCATCGAGGACGATAGCGACTCGGTCGCCTTCTTGATACTCATGCATTACGCGGCTGATGTTCACTCGGCTGCGTTCGTTCTTGCGGCGTCGTAGAACGCTTCGTGTTCCGACTCGCAGGCCCTTGGATCGCTTCATGTTTTTCGCCTCCTAATCGCTCAGATGTGATGATGGACAACTTCCAAGCAATTTGGCGACCTGCCTTCCCCATATAAGCACCGCGACGGATGCAGGAGGGGAGTTGGTCGCGAAAATCACCTAAATTCCACCTTTTTTTCTTGTAAGATCGACTCAATCAGCGTGAATGTCGCCCACATCGAGCCACAACACATCGCACTTGGCCTTGATGAGCGAGGACAGACTTGGTTGGGTCCGGCCGCCATCGCCGTGAACTGTTTCTTTGACGTAGGTTCCCGATTCACATCGCAAGGTGAATTCGACTTCTGTGACGCCGTCTTCCATCGTCTCGATGATTGGCTTCGATGTTTCAAAGACGGTTCGCTTGCGGATTAAATCAGCTCGGCGGTGCGCCACACGTTCTGGTGTGCGCTGGAACAGTTTCACGCCAGCGAGTTTCTCGATGGTTTCTTTGATGAATTCACTCTCTGGCAAATCGAACATTACAGGAGCCGGTGGTCCAGCGTTCATGATTCGCTCGATGAGGTCTGCCTTGGTGCCTGATTTGGCCAAACTAAGAGCTTCAGCCTTCTCGACCAATTCAGCCTTCTTGAGGGCCTTCAGTTCGTCTTCAGACGGTCCTTCAACCACTTCAATCACTGCTGGTAACGGTTTCTTGTGGTCGTTTTTACGGTCGCCCCTTCGATTGCGTCGCTTTGGGTTCTTCTTGCCCTTGCCACCTCGTTCTTGAACGTCGACATGGGTCAAATCCACCGGTGCAGTAAGCACTGCGTGTTCAGCTTCGCTGAGCGGCATCACTCGGAAACGGATGGTGTATGACTTCTCGGCGGGAGTGTCCTTGACACGAACCACTTCACTTCTGTTCGAGTCACGAAGTCCTGTGATGTTGATGCTGCCTTCTGCGGCCTCGTTGATCATCTTCATGGCCGCTACGACATCCACCGTGCGTACCTTTGGTTCCTTCATTTCTATGACAAAAGGCCGGCCTTGACCCATGCAACGCACGTCAATGTCCTCTCGGCCCATGCCGTGGAAGGCGTGTTCCTTTGCCTCAAACAAGCCGAGCAATGGGTTGCCAATGAGGTCCTGGACGCTCTTCTTGTACTGCAAGCCAGTGCCCTCGCACTTCTCGCAACCCCGTCCTTTACAAGCACGGCAAGGCCAGCGAGTCTGTGGGATTCCACGCTCCAGTTTCTGGTACCTTCCATAGAGGTAGTGGGCGCGAATGTCGAGTTCCACCGTCAGGGTCAAAACATCGATGAGGGCCAAGATTTGGGGTTTGTCGTTGACAAGTTTCTTTCCTTCCATTCGACCGTTGAGGTTGCGTGCGATTTCGGTCACGAGACCTGATTTCAACGCATCTGAACCGCCTGCCCCAAGTCGCTTGCGCAACTCCTCCTCAGCCGTAATTTGGTCCTTAGGAATACGTGCTCCGAGTTGAAGCCGGGTGGCTTCGTAAGGTTGGATTGCATCATGGATAATGTCGGCAAGGAGGTTGGCTTCTTCGTACAAATTTTCACAGAATGGGCACAGAGGGATTTCAGTTCGAACGTTTTCAAGGTGGGAATCCCTTCGAATCACGCTTGCTCGGATTTCAGCGCCGGACTCTGTAATGGTTTGTTCATACCGTTTCTTTCCTCCAAGGCGACCCAAGCATGGGTCACACGTTCCAGTTCGAACGAGGTGCTTGTGGCCAGCAGGGGAAGGGGCTCGTGGAATTTCTTCCATGTGAGTCCCCAATTGATCTGGGCTCGAGTTGAGGTCAAAGTTTGGCTCTTCATCGTCTTCTTCCACGGTTTCAGCAGGCTGGTCGTCCCAGAGCGAATAGTCGGTTTCTCCAAAGCCAGCATTGGCGTAGTTCATCCAATCTTCTTCATCTTCGTCTTTTTTCTCTGGCGTGTTGTCCGTCATCAAAATCACCGCGTTCTCGGGGCCAACCCCTAAGACAGCGTTTCTTGCGGACGCTCAACCATTCATGAACGCACCGGTCACAATGCGTTCATCGCCGACACACGTTCTGGTTCACCAGAGGTTGCTTGACGCTGTGAAGAACAACCATACCAAGAGAGCAGCCAATACAAATGCGCCAACGCCTGCAATGTAGGAGAGGACCGAACTCCCGCTTTTTCCAGATCGTTGTTCCCACCGACCGTATTGGAACGAATACAATCCAAGCACGGTCAGCGACAGGGCATTACCATTGCAAAGAACACAACACGCCGCATCTACGCCAACTCCGACAAGATCAAAAATCCCAAGAAACGGGGCGACCAATGAAAACATCATCCCGAGGCCGGCTAAAATCGGAAGTGCAGCGGGCGGTTTTCCATCTAAGGGGAGCATCATTGGTTGGCCGGCTTGCATGGGAGCTTGGGCTGCCATGGGGGCGAATTGTTGTGCGCTCTGCACTTGGCCACTGAACGTGTTCGGTGGTTGCTGCTGTTCAGGCTGAATGGCTCCTTGGAGTTGAATCCCCTTTGGCGGTTGCCATTCTTCCATGGTATGGCGTCGTGTTTCACCGGTTTCAATCCTTCCCCAACGGCTATTGTAAGGCATTAATTCGCTTTCCGAATGTACATCGTAACGGCCTTTTCACCGGTTTCAAAGACCCCAACCTCGTCAAATCCATGCCGAGCGTGGAAGCGTACTGAGCCAGGGTTTGGTGGACGAAGGCTCACCTCTGCGGTGACCGGGCAATCCAGACGGTGTGCGTAAGTCACAACGCTCTGGTAAAGCGATGAACCAATCCCATCATTTCTTGCTTCCTCCGCCACTGCAATCCTGTCAACATACAGGAACTGGTCGAAGCGTTGATTGAACCATGCATAATTGAGGCTCCCGTAGCGAGTGCCAGGCAAAAGGCAGAGCACAAAGCCGGCAAGACCGGTTTCGTTGTCAAGGCCGAGGGCCAATTCGCTTAGTTGTAGGAGGTCAGCCATTTCTTCTTCGGAGACCTTGCCCGTCCCCGGAAGTCCTTGCTCATTGATCTCGACCATTCGCGGAATGTCATCGAGTGTTAACGCACGGCATGCGTCCATCAAACCTCCTCCAATGGAGGAGTTGGGTCTGGGTCAAGCGAGGCAATCAAGCCAAGGGCAGCAGTGGTCAGCACAAGGCTGGCGATGAGGGACAAGGCAATCATTGCTGCGGAGAAAAGGCCGAAGTTGCTGAACAATCCCATTGGTGAAAGTGCAATCATGGAGAAACCAGCAATGTCCGAAGCGGCACTGCCGACGAGAGCAAGACCACATGCACCGCCAACTCCAATCAGTGCTTGGCGGTGGGTTTCCCCGTTTTCACGACCTTCCCTGTACCGTTCCGTGACGTGAATACAATAGTCGATGCCAACACCAAGTGAAATGGTTGCAATCGTCACAGTGACGATGTTGAGCGACGACCCCGCTACATACATGAGGCCATACAACCACACGACGACAAGCAAAATGGGCACCAATGTGACGCTTGCTTGCTTGAAGGATCGGAACCCAACCGAAAGCGTACCAAAGACGAACAGCGAGCCGAGGATGAGTGAAGATTGCATTTCTTCTTGCATGGTTGTGGATGCCACAAATCGGGTGACAGGCCGTCCGGTTGGCATCACCCAAGTCAGCGGCTTATCTTCGCTTTCGGGGCCAGCCTCAAGTTGGTTACCTGTAGACAAATTGGTGAAGGAGGAGAGGTCTCTCCAAACTTCTTCCATTCCACCAGACATTCCAGGGAAGTCTTCGGGGGAAGTCATGCCGAAACGAATCAACATGTGGTCGTACACTGCTTCATCGCCGTTGATATCGAGCCACGGTTTTGTTGGATCAAGAGCCACATTGGGTGCGATGTACAAATTGACGATGCTTGAGGGAATGTTGGGAATTGGACCGACCCCTGGTACTCCGTTGAGCGAAAGGAATCCGTAGAAGAAAGCAAGACAATTTCTGTTTGTCAAATCCATGAGCAGGCCACCGCTGTCTTCTGTGCAATTCATGCCATGGCCAGTTTCGTTGACAACCCATCCAGCCTCAACAAATGGGTCCGGGTTGAGCAGCAACGAGCCTTGGGCGGCGAAGACCATTTCATCGAGCGCGAGAATGTCAATCGTACCATCAGGTTGGCGTGTAATCTTGTCAGGTACGCCTTCGGGGAGCACATCCATGTCCTGTCTGAAGACATCGATGGCGGCGAAAACTTCGGGGTCGAGTACGTCGCCAACGATGAGTAAATTCGCTGGTTCGCCTTCATCGGCAAATCGCTTGGATATTTCATCCACGCCGATGGCGAAATCCGATGACTCGTCAAGGAAGTCTTCCACGGCAAAGTCCCCTTCCAGTTGAGCCATTCCGTAGGCGGCCGGGAGGGTGATGAGCACGGCGACAACGGTGATGATCACGGAGTTTCGCCATGTGCCAGAAGAAGTGGAAATCCGCTTTAGGAAATCTTCGGAGACGAGGTGCGTCGCTCCAGACTTTGGTTCAGTCGAGCGGTTTCGTGAAGCCAACCAATCATCGACAGAGAGCCGAATGAGTGGCACCCAGAGTCCTGTGAGGATGAATGCAGCCAGAATACCGAGGGCAGCCTCGATACCAAAGGACCGGAGTGCTGCGATGTCGCTGAAGAGGTTTGCCGCGAATGCAGACATTGTGGTGACCGAAGTGAGCATGATTGCTCTACCGACACGAGAGAGGGTGATTTCGGCCGACTCTGTTGGTGTCTTCTTCAGAGAGCGTTCTTCTTTGTACCTGTGAAGGGCGTGCAGCGAGTCGTCGATACCCAAGGCTAGAACCAAGATTGGGAGCAGGTTCGAAAATTGCGACCTCGCAATCAAGCTTAATCCAAACATCGAGGTGAGGCTGGAAAAGTGACCGATCATACCTTGCATCCAAAGAAGGGCACAGCCGAGTGCAAACATCACAATGATGACATCAGAAAGGCGACGCAGGCTCACGTACAACAACACAACAATCGCAATGCCCATCAGCAAAATGAGTCCGGCACTGGCTTGCAATTCACGGTTGACTTCAACGTTCACGCCTTGACCTACGAGGAGTGTGATGGTCGTCCGGTCATGCGTTCGCAACTGACCTTCGAGGTCCATGTATGACCATTCAGTGGAACAGCCACCAGTTTCTTTGAGAAGTTCAAGGCAGACAGTCTGGTTGTACTGCGGCGGATGGAGGACAAGTGAGTTATCGGCAATTCGATACCCGCCGATGCGCGTGCCTTCGTCTGAAAAGACAACGCTCTTTTCGGGGTGAGCGTCCTTCCAGATGACTTCCCACCCCATCGATTCAAGGGTGGCTCGATCGAATTGAACAAGCAGCCAGGTGGAAGAAGCCGACCAGCGCCCTTTGCCAGTGAACCCACCTTCCCATGAGCCGTCAGTGTTGAGCGAACCGCCAACAGGACCGTCTTGGAGCGCATTCATGTCAGCGACAAACCCTCGGTCGAGGGACAACCAGCGCAGGAAATTGTTGTCAGACGCTTCTGCCATTCGAGATGCAGCCAAATCGATGTGTGCCTGTGTGACGTTTGCATCATCAAACTCCAAGCAATCTAAGACACCACAATCATACCAGTTTGTTGGGGGTTCGGTGATGATTCCTTGAGCCGTGAGGCCGGGCTGGGTGAGCACGGAGGTGTTGTTCATGAACCCTCGAAAGTGATCTGAAAGCGAAATTGCACCGGGTGCTTGCGAACCAGTCACGTCGTTGACGAGCGGCTTCATTGCAGGTGCCAAGGGATGGTCTTGGATCATGTTGATTTTGCCGTCGATTTCTTGCAGGACCGTCAGGTTCAGAATACCGCCAGTTGGGGCATAGATGCCCTGCCAAGGTTCCCCTGAGGCTACCATTTCTGTGACGCTGGGCAGATTGGCGTAATCAGGTGCGCCATCGGCCATCAACGGGACAGGTTCCCAATCTTCAACGGATGGAACGTAGGCAGGGTCACGTGCAGAAACGAGGAAACCGAGGATGATTTCAGAGTTCGCAAATTCGTCATCGATGATGGCTTGAGCAGTGAGTTCAGGGGACTCCATTTCATACGATTCCATATCGATGGGTTGGAGCGCTGTCAGAGCGCCTGGAATCATCAACAATGAGAGGAAGAAAATGGCGACGTGCACCTTTTTCCTATGTGGAATGAGCCACTTAGAAAACGCTGCAAACGACCTATCCATGACTGCGGCTTCGGCTTTTGCCTTTTCAAGTGATGTTTAGAAAATCCCGCGCCTGAAGGTCGGCGGTGGCTTCAAACACCGTCAACTGGTGGAAGATGCATGGCAATTTTGTTTATTCTCAATCAGCAACCCTATGATGGCACCGATGTGACTTGGAACGCCCTGCGCTTGGCAAAGCGACTGTATGAGGACGGCGAAGAAGTTCGAATCTTTTTGATGAACGACAGCGTTGACTTGGCAAGGGACGGGATTGTCCCGCCGGAAGGCGCAGATGACATGGTTGCAATGCTCAAGGGGCTGATCGCTGTTGATGTACCCGTCAAAGTGTGCGGCACATGCCAAAACAGATGTGGGGTGTTGAAGGGCCAACCGTACTATGAAGGCGCTCAATTTTCCACAATGGGTGAGTGCGCAGCATGGGTCGCTTCATCTGACAAAGTGCTCACATTCTAAGTTCGTCGAGGTGAAACTATTGAGGGAAATCAATCTCCACGGCCACACATTGTTTGCTGCCAAAACGGCTGCAGTGGAACAGATTGGTAATTTTTACAATATGGGTGAAAATGGCATTGTGTTCATCCATGGTCACAATGGTGGCACAGCGATTCGGGACTATGTCCGTTCGTCGGCCCTCGCCAAAGACTTGGCAAAAGATGGCTTAAACATCATCATGCGCCTCGATACATCAAAACCTGGTAGCACAGTTGTTCATTTCACTTGATTCCAAATTCAGCGGCCAAAGCATCGGCCAGGTAGTGGTACTCATCGACGTGGTTGTAGACTTGAGCCGAGATTCGGAAGTAACGACCGTGGGGTGATTCCCAGGACCAAACGGGAACTTGGATGCCATACTTTTCTTGAAGCACTTTGTGAAGCGGATCTGGTTCGTGCACCGGAAGAACAGTCCCCGCCTCTGTTGGGATTCTCATCGTGGCAATGCAAGCAATCATTTCATCCGGACAAAGGGTCGCTAGCCCAAGCCGTTCGCACAGGATTCGTCGTCCCTCTATGGCGAGCTCGTGGTTGTGTTTCATGATGGCCGGCCAGCCCCCTTCAACGAGGTTTGCCATCCACTCAATGGTAACTGGAAGCGAACACCATGCTGAAATGTCCCGCGTTCCAGTCCAGTCGAATTCATGTCGGAATCGAGTTGTGTCGCCGAGCGGAAAAGACATCCCGTGACTGATGGTCAGAGGATGGATGTCCAGTTGGCGGTCGTTTCGAACATGCAGGAACGCTGAACCCTTTGGAGCGCACAGCCACTTGTGGCAATTGCTCGTCGTGTAGGAGGCCCCCAAGGCATCGAGGTTGAGGGGCACCATGCCGATTCCATGTGCTGCGTCCAACAATACGGAGACGCCCATGCCTTCGAGTGCCGGCACAATCTCTTCAAACGGCATTCTCAGTCCTGTGGGGCTTGTAACAGTGTCAATCATCGCCAACACCGTTCGATCACTTACACCTGACATGATGGCGTCAATGGCGACTTGTGGTCCATCAATTGGGAATGGAATGTTCACCGTTACGACGTGAACGCCCCATCGATTTGCGACAAAATCAATCGCATTTCGGCACGCTTGATAGGCATGGTCTGGAACAAGGATTTCGTCACCAGCGTTGAACTCAAGCGATCGAAGCACCGTGTTGACGCCTGTGGTTGCGTTTTCAACAAGTGCGAGGTCATCAGCTTGGCAAGAAAGCATCGAAGCAAGTGCATCTCGTGCCTTCGCCATGAACCCCATCGCAAGGTCTTCGTAGAACCGAACGGGTTCATCCTCGAGCAACGCTTGCCACCGTCGCTGTTCTTCTTGGATGGCGAGGGGGGTTGCTCCAAACGAGCCATGATTGAGAAAGACACACTGCTCATCGAGGGTCCAATGGTCTGCGAGGGGGCTGCGACTGGGGAGGGCCATGTGCAAACGGTGCGTGTGGCACTCCTTGAATGTTTGAACACATTATCGATCGAGGTCAAGTTTTGCACCACAGTGTTTGCAGTACTTCGCATTGAAATCGTGACCTTCCTTTGAGCAAGAAAGGCATGCTTGGGTGCTGATATCGCCCATTTTGATGAGTTCATTGGAAATAATTCCAGTTGGAACAATGATGAGGCTGTATCCCATGATCATGATGAAGATTGCAAGTGCCTTTCCAAGCGGTGTCAGGGGAACAGTGTCGCCATAACCCGTGCTTGTGAGGGTGGTGATGGCCCAGTAGACGCTTTGAGGGATGGAAGTAAACCCGTTTTCAGGACCTTCAACAAGGTACATGCCTGCTCCAGTAATGAAACTCAGAACGGTGATGGTTGAGAGAAACACAACAATTCGCGATTTAGATTGAATCATTGCCTCGCTTAGAATGCTTGCCTCGCCAAGGTAGCGGCTCAACTTGAACACCCTGAAAATTCTCAGCAACCGCAATGCTCGAATCACTAACAGACTTTGAGCACCCGGAATAAACAGGCTAAGGTAACTGGGCAAAATGGCCAATAAGTCGACTACGCCGTAAAACGATCGAGCGTATTCAATCGAATTCCGAGTCGAGTACAATCGAAGGAAATACTCGATGGTGAACAAGATGGTGAAGGTCCATTCAATGAACACCAGTTGTGTGTTGTAGACTTTGTCGATTGAGTCAACACTTTCGAGGGAGACAGCGGCGACTGAAGCTAGAATTGCAGCGAGCAAAGCGACGTCAAAATACTTCCCAGTTCGGGTGTCGGCTTCAAAAATCACTTCATGAATCTTGAACCGCAAATCCGCTTTTCCTGACGGGGCGTCATGTTCAGCCATGTTCCTCCCTTGATACCCCTCCCTTTATGATTCGTTGCGAACACTTTGTGCAGCCCCTGCTCTTTGTGATGTTATGGATGATGTGGAATCAAGAAAAACCTTCCCTTAAAGAGGTTGAATCTCATCAAAAACCACCCGATTCCTTATATGAAACGCCGGATTAAGGCAACATATGACCCTTGCACCTACGGATTATGACTATGGCGACGCGGCGAACTATTCTTTCGCTATGGAAATAACATGCGCGAACGATGAAGCACGAGCCATGTTTGTCGAAGCGTTCGGCCACATGCTGAACTACAATCACGAACAAGCAATCGCCTGCTTCAGCAAGGTGACAGAACTCGACGACACCTGCGCCATGGCATGGTGGGGCATCGCTTACTGTGTCTCTTCAAATTACAATTGGGCACCAGGACTTGGCTCTGGACACGATTCAATTCAGCAAGCCGTTTCACTGAAAGACGGCTGCACCGAACTTGAACAAGATTTGATTGACGCTCTGGCAACACGCCACTCCGCAGAAGCACGTGATGCAGCAGATCCAACCGTTCTCAACATGGGCAACTCCCCAGAACTCAACGTGGCTTTCGCCGAAGCAATGGCGCCTCTGTACGAGAAGTACAGCGGAAACTTGGATGTCACGGCAATTTACGTCGAGGCTCTCATGAACCTGAAAGCATGGCAACTGTGGGACAAGAACACCGCTACAGGTGAAATTACACCTGCTGATGACAACACCCTCTTGCTCGTTAAAATTCTGGAAGACGCCTTTGAAAGCAGCGAAGAAGCAAAGATTAACCCTGCCCTTTGCCACCTCTATTGCCACGCTTTGGAACTGTCACCTTTCCCAGAAAAGGCACTTCCAGCAGCCGATGTGCTTCGCAACCTCATGCCAGGTCTTGGTCACCTTGTCCACATGCCGTCGCACATTGATGCGTGGGTTGGTCAATGGAAGGAAGCTGTTGAATGCAACATTGCAGCCGTTGAAGCAGACGATCGCTACGTCGAACTTACTGGTAACGAATCCCAGTTCTACAAGTTCTACCGAATGCACAACCATCACTTCATTGTCTGGTGTGCTATGTTTGAAGGGCAATACGAGACGGCTCTCAAGTACGCTCGCAAAGCCGTTGACACACTCCCAGCAGGCGATGCAAACTCCGGTGTTCAGTTCATGCTTGCAGGCATCATCCCAATGGGTGCAATCTTCCTCGAATCATACGTCACCATGCCATGGCACGTGATGATCCGGTTCGGAAAGTGGGACGAGATTTTGGCCGAGCCAATGTACGATGACAAAGATGTCTTCCCAGCAACCATCGCAACTCAGCACTACGCCCGTGGTGTCGCTTATGCCTCGAAGGGCATGGTCCCTGAAGCAGAGGCTGAACAAGTCTTGTTCAATGAAGCACTCAAGAATCCAGCGCTTGCTGGCCGTGTGCTCCACAACAACCTGATGTACCAAGATCCAAGCGATGGCCCATGCATTCTTTTGGTCAACGAAGCAGTTCTTTCTGGCGAAATTGAATACCGCCGCCAATACCTCGCTAAGGAACGAGGCGAAGCATCTGACTTCACCGAAGCCTTCGATCACATCCGCCGTGGTGTCGACCTCTCGCTCAACCTTGCCTACAACGAACCTTGGGGCCAAATGCAACCTGTCCGTCACATCCTCGGTGCACTGCTCTTTGAGCAAGGACACGTCGAAGAAGCGGAAGCCGTTTACCGTGAAGACATCAAGCTCTGGAAGAACAACATGTGGGGCCTCTTGGGGCTCAAACTATGCCTTGAATCTCGCGGCGATGCGCCGGAAGAACTTGCTGAAGTCACAGCATTGTTCGAAGAGCGTTCGTCCCGAGCCGACATGGTGCCAAGCGTGACCTGCTTCTGCGCTCAGACCGATGACGAGCCAAGTTGCTGCGATTGAACGAGCCACCACACCATCCGGTAAGGGGTCAAAGTAGCCCCATGGTTCCAACCCTCGCAAAGGATTTATTCAGGCATCCATGGTGTTTCAACCATGGAAGACAAGCGGAGTTTCTTTTCAACATGGTTTGGTTTTAGCGGCTGGAACGCGATGTCTGCCCAGACTCGAATCACCACTCAGATCATGTATCGTGTGTTCTTTTTGTTGGGCCTTGCAGCGATTATTGTTGGTTACGGGACTGTCACTGGAAGCGATCCAGGCGGAGCGGTCACATTGACAATGATTGCCATCTGGTACCTCTTGTTTCAATTCATTCTCAACTTTATTTTCGTAGAAGGCTCTCGTTAACCTGTCCTTTGTATCGGGGGGGCGGATTCTCACCTTCGTTCACTGGCGTGAACTTGGTTCTCACCTGCCTTGTTAGAAGAGATGCGGGGGGCAGGATTCTCACCTTTGTTCACTGGCGTGAACATGGTTCTCACCTGCCTTGTTAGAAGAGATGCGGGGGGCAGGATTCGAACCTGCGAACCGATAAGGAATGGGACCTAAACCCACCGCCGTTGACCAAGCTGGGCGACCCCCGCGCAAGTTGATGGCGGCGCCTCTTAGATTTGAAACAAGCGATTCATTCGGATGCCGAAAAGCCAGCACTTTCGATGCGTTCAATCACTTGTGCAATGGACACTGAGCCGTTGGTCGTGATGACGCCACTGGCCGTTTCATGCGACACATTTGCAGCAGTTATTCCGGGGGATTTCTCAAGCACACCGGTCAGCCTGCTTGAACATCCTCCGCAGGACATACCACCGATGTTGAGGGTGTAAACGACAGGCGCCATGTTGATTGGACCAAGGTCGGGGTTCAATTGTTTTTGTATTCTGCCGCTCATTCTTTGGCTGGCGTCCAACCGCGCAAAACGAGGGAATTTGCCACCACACTGAACGAAGACAACGACATCGCTGCTGCAGCAAATGTAGGTGGTAGCAAAAGGCCTGTGAACGGGAGCATGAGGCCCATTGCCAATGGGATGCCGATGAGGTTGTAGCCGAACGCCCAACCAAGATTTGTGCGGATCCTCCGCATGGTGGCGCGACCAAGTTCTAACGATGAAACCGCATCGATCAAGTCGTTTCGCAGGACGATGAAATCCGCAGCCTCGAGCGCAATGTCTGAGCCAGCGCCCATCGCCAAGCCAACATGTGCCGCCGACATCGCTGCAGCGTCGTTAATGCCATCACCAACCATTGCAACCGTTCGTCCTTCTTCGATCAGGCGAAGAATGTGAGCGGCTTTTTCGTCAGGTTTGACACCAGCAATCACCGTCTCAATGCCTATTTTTTCTGCAACTGCCTCAGCCGATTCGATTCGATCGCCAGTCAGCATGATGACTTCGAGGTTCATTTGTCGTGCAAGTTTCACAGCCTTTTCCGAAGAGCCTCGGATTCGGTCGCTGGCCTCAATCCAACCAAGCAAACGCAAGCCATGACTGACAAGAACGACAGTGACGCCTTTCGATGCAGCCGTTGCGAGTTTTTCAGTCACCTCGCTGCTCAATTCAACCCCAACTTCACCCATCAAGTCAGCGTTTCCAACAGCGACAAGAGCGCCGTCTGAAGTTCCAATGAGTCCCATTCCGGGCATTGTTTGGACATCGGTTACTTCGGGGCGGGTCTTGGTCACGTTCGACCAAGATGTATGGATCGCTTGAGCGAGTGGATGAATGGATTCCCGTTCAAGGGCCGAGGCGATGCCAAGGATTTCTTTCACTTCAGTGTCCAACAGTTCAATGTGGGTCACCCGTGGTTTTCCAGAAGTGATGGTTCCGGTTTTATCGACAACGAGTGTGTCAGTTTTGTGGGCGAGTTCCAACGCTTCAATGCCTTTGATCAGCAACCCATGTTTCGCACCAACGCCAGTGCCAACAATCAGGGCGGTTGGCGTAGCAAGGCCAAGGGCGCACGGGCATGCGATCACCAGCGTGGACACAAGCACCATCACCGCCAATTCCCCATCGCTTTCAAACGGGTTGTGAGCGTCTGCGTACCCTGAAAACGCCCAAAAGAGAGCGGCAAGGGTGGCCATGATGATAACCGTTGGAACAAAAATCCCTGCGACCCGATCGACGAGCCGTTGAATCGGGGCCTTCCCCATTTGTGCTTCGTGGACGAGGTCGACGATTTCATCGAGCAATGTGTCACCTGCGAGCGAAGTGGTTCTGATGAAGACACTTCCATCGAGTACGACGGTCCCTGCCATGACTGCTTCGCCATCCTTCTTTCTTACAGGGTATGGCTCACCCGTCATCATCGATTCATCGATGCTGATGCCATTGCCTACGATTTGACCGTCAAGTGGAATTGCTTCACCCACGACCACCTTGAGCAAGGCGCCTTTTGGAACAGCACCGACGTTTCTTGTCTCAGTGTGACCAAGTGCCTCATCAATCACCATGCGAGCTGTTTTTGGTTGCAACGCCATCAAACTGTGAACAGCATCCGTCGCCTTCATTTTGGCAGAAGCCTCCAACCAATGGCCCAACAAAACAAAACCGATGATGAACACGACGCCATCAAAGAACACATGCTCTGCTTGAACCAAAATCGAGGGCGCTCCTACGACTGACGGAGCGAGTACGACCAAGACAGACCAGACAAAAGCCACAGTGGTCCCCAAGGTAATGAGCACATCCATGTTTGCTCGGCCTGTTCGAAGCGAGGCAAATGCGTTTTTGTGAATGCCCCAACCGGACCAAAGGTACACTGGTAAAGAAGCGTAAAACGCCAGTACATGACGGATATCAAGGTTGTATTCCGACCCCATGTCCTTGGCAAACATCGTGAGCCATACCGTTGGCAAGGCGAGCACGAGCGCAACGATGACCTTGCGCTGGTCCCGCTTCAGTGTCCGTCGATCCTCCTCCATTCGGTCGGCAGGTGAACTCGATTGCGAAGCACCGAACCCACCACGTTCAATCGCTGTGATCACCTTCTGGATCACATCCTGCCCAGCATCCTCGGCCAAGGTAATGCGGCCTCGCATCATCGGGAGATTCACCGCTGCGGATTCAACACCCTCGACCTTCATGGCCAATGTTTCAACAGACTGAACACACGAGCCACAGGTCATACCCGTGATTGCTAATGTGGCCTCAGTCTGCATCGAATCCCTCAGTCACAACATCCGTTCTCAGCACAGCTCACGAGGTTCCAATCCCCTTCGTCCATGGTGATGCAACCGCACCCACACATGCACATCCAACCGACTTGATCCCATCCCTTGCCGCCTTCTGCACGAGTGTAGAGGCGTTTCATTTTGCAAGAGCAGCCGCAAGTCTGCGCCTTGATACGTACCATGGCAGTTGGTTTATTGTAGTCAATATAAACGCTTTGTTTTGACTACATTAATTGACAGGAGCCAGATCCAATGACCCGCCCCAAACGTCCAAACCACGCAGTCTGCATGGGAACACTTGGCCCAGTTGAATCACCGGTAGGTGTTCGCCATTGTGATCGGGTTCTGCTGGAAGGACACTGAGTCCAAATTCATCAACCAAGAGCCTTCGCTTGCCGCCAAGTTGGCGCACATGCATTCGCCCATGTACCGAACCATCATCGGCCAAATCAAGGAACACCCATACGCCGCGCAAGCCAGTAATCCTCGCCTTGTATGTCGTCTCGCCTTCGATGGCGGCATCCTCGTTGGATTGGCCTCCAATCGAGCCCCCACGGAGCAAGTGAATGTGGTATGCGTTCGCAACGAGTTCCCACTCAAGCCGCTTCGCCGAATGGCCTCGTTCTGAACAATGTGCGGCAAGGGTGGCTGTTTCTTCCGAATCGTGAACCCATTCCAAGCCATGTAAATGGGCCTTGAGTTGTCGGTGAGCCATCAAGTCTGGATACCTTCGAATGGGGGAGGTGAAGTGAACGTAGGCATCCAGGTTCAACCCAAAATGCCCCAAGTTCTCCTCGCTGTACTTTGCTCGTTGCATCAATTGGAACAAGCCTTGATCGACCACCCTGCGGATCGGACCAGTAAGTTGAGATGCTTTTTCTTGGGCATGCTCGAGTGCATCAAGAATTGATTGGCGAGCGTCAGGATCAAGCACGTTTGCAAGGTATGCCTCCACTTCTTCAGTTGGCTCCTCTTCGGGCTCACTCAGTCCAGAGAGGTCCACGCCAGCACCAGCCCATGCACCGAGCAAGTTGCTCAATTCAGTGGTTTCACTTTGACCGTGGGTTCTGGTTGATGGTCGAGGCAACACGATGTCGACACCCAGCGAGTCCAACTTTGCGTTCAATTCCTCCACTTCCGGAGCGTCAGGCGGCGTGTGGCATCGCCAAGGAAGCGGGGCGCCAATTGAACCAAGGTAGTGGCCAACTGAGGCATTGGTTGCGACCATGAACGATTCGATCATGCGCGTGGCTTCATTTGGCCATTTCACATCCACACGAATCGCTTCGTCCCCATGCAATCGAGGTCGAAGTTCTGCGTTCTGAATATTGAGTCGCACTTCTTTTGCTTGCCATGCAGCGGCGAGTTCGAACATGGGTTTGAATTCGGGTTTTCCAAGTGCATCTTCGTAGGCAAGATTGCGTTTGACATTGATGACGGCTTCGTATGCTTCTGTGCTTTCAATTTCATTTGCATCGTTCAGATGCATGGCAATCACCATTGAGAATCGATCCACTTCAGCCCGAAGCGAGCACAATTCATCGGCGAGTTTTGGGGGCAGCATCGGTAAAACTTCGTGTGGGAGATAGACTGATGTGGCCCGGTTTCGGGCCGATGCGTCGAGGGTGGTGCCCGGTCGGACATAGTGTGCAACATCAGCGATACCGACCCACAACGTCCGGCGGCCGTTCGCTTCAACAAGGCACACTGCGTCATCGAAATCTTTTGCATCATGGGGGTCAATGGTGACAAATGGCAAATGGCGGAGGTCCGTTCGTCCTGATTGAACAGCGGCATCGCCATCCACTTCAGGAAGGGATTCAGCGGCTTCGATGAGGCGTTCGTTATACGCTGATGGGAACGGGTTGAATCCACCTTCACGCTTGTTTTCCAATCGATGTTCAAGCAAGCTCCGAGCCGTGTGGTGCTTTGCTTGAAGCAGGAGCAGGGCCATGCTTGGTTCTGCTTCAGGGAACCGAAGGCCAGACCTGCGTTTGGCGATGAATCGAGCTTCTTTTACCAAATCGAACGCACCCCAGGAGCGCATGACTTCACCATCGACGAGGGTGAATGTATCGGGGTAATCCTCGCCAGCAAGGTGAGCGATCCAAACTGACTCTAACAGGGCATAGCGTTCAGCGTCGGCTTTGGACACATAGAGGCCTTCCTCTGCGTTGATTGCATCCCCTTGCATGAGGGCGGGAAGTCCAGTCAGTGGAGGCGAGCCGCCAGCGGCGTGGAGCGAGGTGAAGGCTTGCCACGAGCGAACGCTCGCCTCGATCGTTTCCACATCAGCAGGCGTGCGAAGAACAAATTCCTCTTCTTCGGTCAATACGTACCGTTCTCCTTTGTTTCTGGCAAGGGAAAGCGTTTGGTCGATGTCACTTCGGAAGGCACGTTCGGCTTTCTCGTCAAGTTTGAATCGATGGTGGAGGTTTTCTTTTTCAGTGAGGTATTTGGCAATTGAGGCGCCATTCCAAGCCATGGCCCAGAGCGCTTCATCTTGGGCAAAATGACCGCTCAATCGTCGCCAGAGTCGCTCGTCCGCAGGAGTTTGAGGTCCCTTGTTGCGCTTCTGATTATGGCGGTTCTTTCCCTTCTTGTTTGGTCGCGCCATTTCACAACCCCTTGTCTCTCAGTGTTTCGAGCGCCTTGATTTGGTCTTTCGACAGCCCTTCCACTTCGGGAAGGACAAATTCGAGTTCCAAATCGCCGCCATCGTAGCCGGCACCGGGCACCTTTCGGCGATCGCCGACATGAGTTTCAGCAGCAACCGTGAGTTTGATGGTCTTGCCTGATGGCAATTTGACCTTGACTTTACCACCGAGCATAAGCGTGCTGTAGGGGGCTTGAACCTCTTGTACCAGCGTGGCGCCATCCCATCGTCGCCCTTCTCCAAATTGGATTCGGACGGTCAGTAAAACGTCGCCGGGCTCGCCTTCTGGGTGATCGTGGCCTTGACCTCTTAGCCGGGAAATGGTCCCATGCTTCACGCCAGGCTTGATGGTGGTCTGCAATGTAACGGAGGTTGCCTCCATTGTTCCAGCTTGATTTGGCTTCAGTCGCTTGAATGTGAAAGGAAACTTCCCTCCTTGTTCTGCTTGCTCGACCGTGACGTCGAGGCTCACTCGAATGTCTGAGCCCTTTTGGCGTTGACGTGGTTGCTGACGCTGTTGGCGTTGTTGTCGGCCACCCATGCCACCCATACCGCCGCCGCCGAACATCTGGCGAAGCATGTCATCCATGCCGCCACCGCCGCCACCGCCGAACGATGGTCCTCCACCGCCGCCAAACATGTTGGACATGCGTTGTTGCTGTTCGTATTCATTGCGTTCTTTGGCGGTGCCAATGGTGTCGTATGCCTCTTGAATTTCCTTGAATTTCGCCTCTGCCCCATCATCGTCAGGGTTTCGATCTGGGTGGTACTGGCGTGCTTTTTTGCGAAAGGCACGCTTGATTTCAGCGTCGCCAGCATCCCTGCTCACACCCAACAGACTGTACGGGTCTTTCTGCGCCATCCGACCTTCCTTCACCGCCCCTCCCACATCAACCCTCGCCTTCTTATCTTATGGTGGAAAACGAGGGATGACGGCGCGGTTGTTCGCGTCGGAGTGGTTATAATCACCATGTTAGTGGGTTGGTTGCCCGAGGTCGTACCATGTCTGGTGAAACTGCAGAAAAACGCTCCTTTGAAGATAAAGTTCAGGACCGCCAAGATTGGATTGAGTCCCAATTCCGTCGAATTTCCCGCGGTTCTTGGGCCCGAATCATTCGAATGGCGCGAAAGCCAACGCCACAAGAGTTCAAGCAAACCTGCATTATCTGCGGAATCGGTATGTTTGTGCTTGGTGGAATCGGCTTTGCAATGCTTGTCCTCATGGACAACTTCCTTCCTTGGATGCTCAATGATGTCATCGGCATCGGAAACTGATTGGAGTGATTTGTAATGGTTAACGCATTTGTCGCATTTGTACGATTTGAAGAAAAGTTGCTGCTTCTCCGCCGCAACAAGCAAGACGCAGACTTCGCTGCCCTTTGGGACGGCGTATGGGGCGTTGGCGATACGCCAGAGGAAGTCCTCACCCGTGTCTCCGAATCCACTGGCATTCCTGTTGAATCCTTGCACTACCAAGGGGCTGGCATCGACCGTGGAATCGACATGGGTCGAAACCTCGTTGACGTCATGCCCGTGCTGGTTGTCGCAAGCACCGATGAAGTGACCCCAATGGGCCGCTACACCGAAGCAGAATGGATTGACCCAGGAACCCTCCAAGATTACAACTGCATCTTCTCGAACCTCGATATGGAAAACAACACCACCCTCTTCGGCGAGATGTACGGATCTGTTGGCTCCTTCCTTTACATCGTCAAGACAGCGATTGGTTCCGAGCAACGGGTTGCCAACGAAATGTACGCTCGATTGCACGGCAGCGGTTCCCTTACTTCCCTTCAAGGCGAGATTATGTCTGTTCTTCACCCAACTGGGATGCGCGGGTACCTCTTTGTTGAGTCGAGCGCACTTCACCATGTTGAGAAGTTGATTGGCCGCTCCGGTGGCCGAGATCCAGCAGCTCGCCGTGGTCTCAACCAAACACCGCTCAAGAACGCCAAGACAGTGCTGCCTGGTGCCGCACCACTTGGCGATATTTTGCCATACCTCGTACCAAAGGCAGTCACCTCTGGAATCGAAGTCGGCTGCATCGTCGAAATCGTTACTGGCGCATTCAAGGGCGAGAAGGCCCGTGTGCTCAGCGTTGCAGAATCAAAGGAAGAGGTCAGCATGGAATTGTACGAACAACCAATCCCTATGACCCTCAACATGCGTGGCGACCACGTTCGTGTCGTGGAGCGTGTGGAGTGATTTTCACAGGGCCAGACGGCCAGCACCCATCGCACAGCGCGATTATATAGGGGTGTTTTGTCGGCTGAATGCCCACACTAGTGAGTAATGGAGATGAAGACTATGCCAAAACCATGGACATCCGAACTCATCAAGAAAGCTCTAGGCGTCAAGAAGTGCAACGGTAGCATGGATGCTGCGGTTGAAGATCTGCCGCTCGAGAAGGCAATGGATGTCGCCCGTGATAAGAACGGACAAGGACATCTCACCGGTGCTGATTTGAAAGCACAAACAAAAGAAATCATTGGAACCTGCGTTTCAATGCGAGTCAAAATCGACGGTCACTGGGCAAATGACGCCCTCGCCATCATTAACAAAGGAGAATGGGACGAGCGGTTTAATTGAGCATCACGGACCGTGGTAGAGGCGTCTTTGAGCGCCTCGCTGACCACAGGGGTGAACAAAAATGGAAGAAAAAATAACACAAGCAATATCGGATGCACTTGAGCATGCACCTAAGCGCAAGTTCGTCGAGTCCGTGGATATCGCATTCACGATCAGAGACGTCGACTTGAAGAACCCAAACAACCGTATCAAGGAAGAAATTCGTCTTCCCTCTGGCCGCGGTCGTGAACTAAAAATCGCAATGTTTGCCGCAGGCGAAGCAGCAGCCAAAGCAAAGGCTGCAGGCATTCACGTCATCACTCCTCAAGAAATCGAAGACCTCGGTGGCAACAAAGGAAAGGCAAAGAAAATCGCAAATGCTTACGATTTCTTCCTCTCTGAAGTCCCTCACATGGGACTGATTGGCCGATACCTCGGTGTCGTACTTGGTCCTCGAGGTAAAATGCCTCGTCCAGTTCCTCCAACCCTTGACCCAGCCATCATCGCTGCCGGTCTCCAATCCACTGTTGTGGTGAAGTCCGGTGACAAGAAGACCTTCCAAATTTCTTTTGGAACCGCTGGACAAACCAAGGAAGAACTCAACGCGAACGCAATGGAAGTCTACAACCGTGTGATTTCCAAGCTTGAGCGTGGTATTGGTAACATTCGTTCCCTTTACATCAAGACAACCATGGGTCCATCACAGATGGTCGAGGTGATCAATTGATTCCTAAGGTCGTTTCTTGGAAGAAGGACACGGTCAAGGACCTTGTCGACCTCCTCAACAGTGGAGACACCCTTGCTGTGATCGACATCCACGGCGTTCCTGCAGGTGCTATGCTTGGCATGCGTGCTTCGCTCCGCACTGACATGAACATCCAGGTTGCAAAGAAGCGCTTGATGCGTCTTGCTTGGGAGCAAGCCGGGTATGATGCTGACAGCATTGAATCGTTATTCAATGGCGCAGTGCAACCTGCTCTTGTGTCCTCCTCGAACCTCAACTCCTTCGAACTTTTCACTGAATTGAAGAAAACAGAAGCTGGCCGTGCTGCAAAGGAAGGCGACGTCGCTCCTCACCAAATCGTTGTTGAGAAGATGGACACCGGTATGCCTCCAGGTCCAATAGTTGGTGACCTCAACTCGGTCGGTATTCCTGCAAAGATCATGGGTGGCTCCGTCCAAATCCAAAAGCGAACCGTTGTCCTCGAAGAAGGCGATGTGTTCGAAGGCGAAATGGGTATGATGCTCTCCAAGATTGGCATCAATCCAATCGTTACCGGTCTGCGACTTTGTGGAACCCTTGAGGCTGGCACATTGTTTGCACCAGCAACGCTTGACATCGATTACGAGCAATTCGAGACCGATCTCGTCAGCTATGCTGCTGGCGCTTTCAACCTCGCTTGCAACATCACATGGTTCACCAACCAAACCATGCCAACAATTCTTGCAAAGGCCAGCCGAGAGGCAATGGCCGTTGCATTGGAAGCTGCAATCGCTACTGCAGACACCATGCCACATCTCGTTGGACGAGCCCACAACAGCGCTATGGCTGTTGCTGGACAACTTGACAGCGACGCACTCGACGAAGAACTTGCAACCATGCTGGGCGCAGCAGCATCCGCTGCCGCATCCGCTGCAAGTGCTTCCGAAAGCACTTCTGAGGCACCAACCGAAGCCGAAGAAGAGGAAGAAGAGGAAGAAGAGGAAAGCTTCGGCGGACTCGGAGATCTATTCGGTTGAACCACAAATGAGGTGAAAAAATATGGAATACGTATACGCTGCTATGCTACTGCACGCTGCTGAAAAAGACATTGACGAAAAGACCGTGAGCGCCATTTTGAAGGCTGCTGGCGTGAAAGCTGACGACGCCCGTGTGAAGGCACTTGTTGCCTCACTCGCTGGTGTTGACATCGCTGATGCAATGGCCCAAGCTGTTGCCGCTCCTGCTGCTGCCGCTGCTCCTGCAGCTGGCGGTGCTTCGGAAGCCGCTGCCCCTGAAGAAGAGGAAGAGGAAGAAGAAGAAGCTGGCGGTTTCGACGGTCTTGGATCCCTTTTCGGTTGAAACAGGTATCGAGCGCCGCCGAGCGCACAAGGACGCGCGTCTTGCACGCGTAGCCTCGTGATGCGCGGTTGTCCGATTCGGTCCCTCCCGCGGAACACCTCGCCCTTTGGGGCGGGACTGTGGGCTAGCCGTGCACACGCATCACCAAACGGAAACGTTTGATCGAAACAACTCCACACAGCCGATAGGCTGCTTCGTGAAAACTGCATCAAAGCGTTGATGCGGCAACCCCTTCTGGAACAACCATGGTCCGACGTGCTACCACCGATCTTGAGGTCAGTGTGTCTCCCGTCCACGCTATCAAAACGCTTCGTCTGCTTGCGGAGGAAGCTGGCTGGCCGATGGAACGCCATGAGGGTTCTCGACTTGTCGATCGATTTGCCATCATCATGCCGATGGCACAATCAACTCGAACCCTCGGCATTCGTATTCTCGATGGGCCACTGCGCGGCCTTGAGATGACTGCTTGGTCAGAAACTCGCGGCTCTGCGGGGGCTCTCAACATTACTTCCTGGGTCATGCCGGGCGGCATGGATCACGACTTGAATCAGCGTTTGCTTGAGCACTGGGTGGCGCGCCTTCCAAGATGCCCATGGCACTGGTCTTTTTCAGAACGTTCGAAGGTAGGATACATGCTCCCAGTGTGGCGGAAAGCAAGAAAGAAATTCCGCGAACTCGGTTTTGATGTCAAGAAAAAAGAGTGGCCTAACCAACCGACCACTCAATGGCCGAGTTGAGTTGTCACAAATCAACCTATCATGATAGGACTCATCCTTAGCACCAATGGGCCTGCCTCCCCGTAGGGGAGGCGGATGCATTTGTTAGATTCGTTGTCTCAATCTTTCAAATCAATCTTTTTGGCGGTGCTGATGGTGACCATGTCACTTTCAGTTGGAATCGTTGAAATTTCTCGAACACCAATGCTGGATTCGCAAGATGTGGCCTCAGTTGGTGCCAGTTGTTCATACATTTCACGCAGCGCTGGTGAATCGATTTATGTCGATCCAGTCAACGGTTCTGATGATTGGGATGGCACCTGGTCGTGTCCAAAAGCAACCCTTTCCGATGCCCTTAACGAATCCTCGGCAAATGATGAAATCGTCTTGTACAGCGGCCGGTATCACGAAAATGTCACTGTTGACGGAAAAGACAACCTGTTGATTCGGGCGGCGAGTGGCGCTCGTGTCGTGTTTGACGGAACGCAAAGCATCGCTGATGACATGGACGCTACGTGGTCCACTGCCGATAGCGACGGCATCCAAGAAGTGACCTTGCCAGTTGACGGCTGGCAGTTGTTCTTGGCCTATGACGAACAAGTCCCTGCTCGTTGGCCGAACGCTCAATTTTCAGACGAAAGCGTCTTCAATCGTTCATATTGGGCTGAAGGAACACTCACAGGTTCAAACAATGCCTACACGATTGGATGGCTCACCGATGCAGG
>ENA-ORDA01000047-ORDA01000047.1-marine-metagenome-genome-assembly--contig:-NODE-47-length-116612-cov-7.754769_pt1 | contig 116612 bp, 104 predicted proteins | sample MGYA00237778_ERZ508506 | MGnify/ENA primary metagenome ERZ508506 (study PRJEB26177, sample SAMN06267891) | marine metagenome | isolation source: Monterey Bay, California, USA | place: Pacific...
GATTATAGTAGATTTGTAGGTGATGTAGATTACTTTTTATTAGAAGGGGTTGTGATAGATAACTACTTTTTTGGAGTAGCAAGTGTTGGGGAAGATGGTCATGAGAGTGTGGTTGTATTTCCTAGCGAAACTTTCAGATAAAAAACCTAACTGTTTAACAGTACAACACAAAAGTATCAATGAAAAAACTTCTGTTTATTTTTATAATGTTGGGGTATGGTGTAATCGCCATAGCGCAAGAAAAGTTTACTCTAGCAGATGAGCTTAGAGGATCAATAACCCCACAAAGAGCCTGGTGGGATTTGCAACACTATTCAATAGAGGTTGATGTGCTTGCTCAAACAAAATCCTTGTCTGGCACCAATACTATTACCTACACAGTTTTAAGCCCAAATAGTACAATGCAAATAGACTTACAGGAACCTATGAGAATAGATCTTGTAACTCAAAATGGAAAAAAAGTGGCAGTACAAAGAAATGGAAGCGCACACTTTTTAAAGCTACCAGAACCACAAATAGCTGGGGCACAAAACAAATTAGTGATACGGTTCTCTGGAGCTCCAACTGTGGCGCTTAATGCCCCCTGGGACGGAGGTCTTGTGTGGAGTAAAGATACTAACGGCATTGATTTTATAGCAAGTGCAAACCAAGGTATTGGCGCCAGTGTATGGTGGCCCGTTAAGGATCACCCACAAGATGAACCAGATAAAGGTGTTGATTTATTTATCACAACCCCTAAAAACTTAGTGGGCGTTGGAAATGGAAGACTCATAGAAGAAATAACTAATAAAGACACAAAAACCTGGCACTGGCAGGTAGTAAATCCTATTAATAGTTATGGTGTGAATATAAACGTAGGAGATTACGTTAATTTTTCTGAAACATACAATGGACTTAACGGAAAACTAGATTTGAGTTATTGGGTTTTAAGAGACAACCTAGAGATTGCCAAGGAGCAGTTTAAACAGGCTCCTTTAATGCTAGAGGCCTTTGAGTACTGGTTTGGCCCCTACCCTTTTTATGAAGACAGCTTTAAGCTTGTAGAGGCTCCTTATTTAGGAATGGAACATCAAAGTAGCGTTACCTATGGTAATAAATATAAAAATGGATACCTAGGCAGAGATCTCTCTGGAACTGGTTGGGGCCTTGAATTTGATTTTATTATTATCCATGAAGCGGGCCACGAATGGTTTGCCAACAACATAACCAACAAAGATGTTGCAGATATGTGGATTCATGAAGGATTTACAGCCTATTCCGAAAATCTATACCTCAACTATCATTTCGGTGAAAAAGCAGCTAGTGAGTACGTTATTGGAACTAAAAGAAGCATACAAAACGATATTCCGCTCATTGGCACTTACAATAAAAATAATCGTGGCAGCAATGATATGTATTACAAAGGAGCTAACATTTTACATACCCTGAGGCAACTCATAGCAGATGATCAAAAATGGCGTGCTATACTGCGAGGACTCAATAAAGATTTTTACCACCAAACCGTTACAAGCCATCAAGTTGAAAGGTATATTTCAGAAAAAAGCGGGATACATTTAACCCAGTTCTGGGAGCAATACTTGCGAACCACAATGATTCCTAACTTGCAGTACAGTATCCAAGAAAACCAGCTTAGATATAGATATACAGATATAATAAAGGACTTTGATATGCCTGTGCAAGTTAAAATAAACGGAGTTTTAAATTGGATACAACCTACATCTACATGGAAAACCCTAGAAAACAATGGGAAAATAAAAACCTTAGATGTACAGCAAGATTTTTTAATTAACTCAAGTTTAATAAAAAAGCAATAGTATAAAAAGCAATCAAAGAGATGAGCTTCCTTTTCCTTGACGAACCAAAATAGGGGTATCACCCGTAAGGTCTATAACTGTTGAGGCAACATTACCTCCGTAGCCGCCATCTACAACCACATCAACAAGGTGTTTCCATTTTTCAAAAATAAGTTCAGGATCTGTGGTGTATTCTATAACCTGATCCTCATCTTTGATGGAAGTAGACACAATAGGGTTTCCAAGGGCGGTAACCATGGCTTGAACAATAACATTGTCTGGCACGCGTATACCAACCTCTTTTTTCTTCTTAAACACACTTGGCAAATTATTATTTCCAGGAAGTATAAAAGTGTAAGGTCCCGGAAGTGCTCTTTTTAAAAGCTTAAAAGTATTGTTGTCTATTTGTTTTACGTAATCTGAGAGGTTGCTAAGGTCCTTACACACAAAAGAAAAATTAGCCTTTGCCAGTTTTACTTTTTTAATTTGAGCGATACGCTCCAGGGCACGGTTGTTTGTAATATCACAACCTAGTGCATATACCGTATCACTTGGGTAAATTACCAAACCACCTTTTTTTATAATCTGTACAACCTTGGCAATATCTCGAGGGTTTGGATTGTCTTCATATATTTTAATAAATGTTGCCATGATGCTGGTGTGTTTTATAAGTGTAGCATTTTATTCTATAATGCTGAGTTTTGCAAATCTGAGCAGCAACTTTTTTAAGCCACCATTTTCAAAATTAATTTCTGCTTTTGTGTCTGCACCAACCCCTTCAATTTTGGTTATTTTTCCTTTTCCAAATCTCACATGCTCTACCGTTGTGCCAATATGTAAGTTTGCAGCTGCAGGATCAAAGTTTTTTTCTGCGCTACTAGCCACGGGCTTTAATCTGCGCAGTTTGCGAAGTTGCTCTTGGTTTGGACCCGTTGGTGGGCTCCCAGCTGCTGGTTTGCGTAGTCGTAATTTACTTTTATCTACCTCTCCAAATATATCTGCATCCAAAAGTGGCTTATAACGATGCTCTGTAACGGGTGTTAAATATTCCAAATAAGAAGCATCAATTTCTTCTATAAACCTACTAGGCTCTGCATCTATTAGTTTTCCCCACCTGTATCTAGACTGGGTGTAGGTTAAATAAGCCTGGGTTTCGGCTCTGGTAACTGCTACATAAAACAACCTTCGCTCCTCCTCTAGTTCTGCTCTAGTATTCATGCTCATACCACTTGGAAATAAATCTTCCTCCATACCCACAATAAACACATAAGGAAACTCCAACCCTTTGGCTAGATGAATGGTCATTAGAGCAACACAATCTTCGTCTCCTTTGTCATTATCAAGATCTGTGGCAAGGGCAACGTCCTCCATAAACTCAGACAAAGAACCAGTGGTATCTGCCAATTCTTTTTGCTCTTCAACAAAATCACGCATACCATTGAGTAGCTCCTCTATGTTTTCTATACGGGCAATACCCTCTGGAGTACCATCTTTTTTAAGCTCTGTTAGTATCCCTGTTTTTTTCGCCACGTATTCTGCCATCTGAAAAGCATCGTAGGTCTTATTTAAAACTTGAAAACTTTGTACCATAGTAACAAAGTCTAACAGCTTTGCTTGTGTCCCTTTATTGATATTAAGCTCTAGTTTACTGATGTTTTGCATCACCTCGAAAATAGACCTGTCGTAATGATTTGCAGCCACCATAAGGCGCTCTATGGTGGTTTGCCCAATACCTCTTGCTGGATAATTAACAACACGCTTTATGGCCTCCTCGTCTTTAGGATTAAGCACCAGGCGCAGGTAATACAAGACATCTTTAATCTCTTTGCGCTGGTAGAAACTAAGCCCACCATAGATACGATACGGAATGTCTTTTTTACGCAAGGCGTCTTCCATGGCGCGAGACTGCGCATTGGTTCTGTATAAAATTGCAAAATCCCCGTTTTTAAGCTCCGATTTTTGTTGGGTTTCAAAAATAGTGCTGGCTACAAAACGACCCTCATCACCATCTGTCATGGTGCGATTTACTTTAATCTTGGGACCTTGGTCATTAGAAGTCCAAACTACCTTGTCTAGTCGTGTTTTGTTTTTTTCAATGATACTATTGGCAGCATTTACAATATTTTTGGTAGATCTATAATTTTGCTCAAGACGATAGGTTTTTACATCATCATAATCTTTCTGAAAATTTAAAATATTATTAATATTAGCACCTCTAAAGGCATAGATACTCTGAGCATCATCACCTACTACACATATGTTTTGAAACTTGTCACTCAAGGCGCGTACAATTAAATATTGGCTATGGTTGGTATCTTGGTACTCATCTACTAATATGTATCGGAACCTATTTTGATATTTTGCCAAAACCTCTGGAAAACGAGTTAAAAGTTCATTGGTTTTTAACAATAAATCATCAAAGTCCATGGCGCCGGCTTTAAAACACTTATCCACGTAGCTTTTGTATATATCTCCCAATCGAGGCATTTTGGCCATTGCATCTGCCTCCATTAGTTCAGGGTTATTAAAATAAGCCTTTACAGTAACTAGGCTATTTTTATAACTAGATATTCTAGAATACACCTGCTTGTATTTATAAATCTCTTTATCTAAGTGCATTTCTTTAATTACAGCACGAATTACACTTTGAGAATCTTGGGTATCATAAATAGTGAAATTTGAAGGGTAACCAAGCTTACTGGCTTCCATACGAAGTATCTTAGCAAAAATACTATGGAAGGTTCCCATCCATAAGTTTTTGCCTTCACTAGGGCCAACAATAGTGGATATTCGTTTTTTCATCTCACGAGCTGCCTTATTGGTAAAGGTGAGGGCTAAAATATTAAATGGATCCACACCCTTAGACATTAAAAAGGCAATTCTGTAGGTAAGTACACGTGTTTTACCTGAGCCAGCTCCGGCAATAACAATCATAGCGCCATCTTTTTGTATGGTAGGCGCTAACTGAGCTTCGTTTAATTGTTGTAAATATTCTTGCAAGGGTTTTCTGAAATTTTTAAGACTCCAAAACAGTTTCGGAATTATGACAAAATAAGATAATATACTGCATGTGAAAATACGTAAAACTGAGTGATTGAACCCACTGAAATTTCAGAATTTATAAACAAACAAAGCTGGGGTATTATTTATGAAATTTCAATATCTTTAAGGCTTAATTTATGTAAATTAAATGTACAACTGCCATGAAAAAACAACTTATCATACTACTACTTTTACTCTCTGGAGCCAGCACTTATGGGCAAATAGACCAAAGTATACTTAAAGACATCGAAGATATAGAATCTCAAGTAATTGATTGGCGCCATTACTTTCATGAAAATCCAGAGTTATCTAACCGTGAATTTAACACGGCAGATAAAATCGCTGCCCATTTAAAATCTCTTGGTATGGAAGTACAAACAGGAGTTGCAAAAACTGGAGTAGTAGGCCTTTTAAAAGGAAACAACCCAGGAAAGGTAGTTGCCCTAAGAGCAGATATTGACGGCTTGCCAGTTACAGAGCGTAATGATCTTAGCTATAAAAGCAATGTTGTAGATACTTTTTTGGGTACAAAAACAGGTGTAATGCATGCCTGTGGCCATGATACGCACATAGCTATTTTAATGGGAGTTGCAGAAGTTTTAAGCAAGCATAAAGATAAAATTAAGGGTAGTATAAAATTTATTTTTCAACCCGCAGAGGAAGGACCACCTCCAGGAGAAGAAGGTGGCGCAAAACTTATGGTTAAAGAAGGAGTGTTAGAAGACCCTAAGGTAGATGCTATTTATGGATTACACATTAACAGTGGAACACCCGTTGGTACAATAACTCTAAAGCCCGAAGGCATTATGGCAGCCGTTGAGCGTTTTGTAGTTACTGTAAAAGGAAAGGGATCTCATGGTTCTGCCCCTTGGAGTGGTGTTGATCCTATTTTAATTTCGGCTAAAATTATTGATGGTTTCCAGACCATCATCTCAAGAGAAGCATATCTTATTGAGGCACCAGCTGTTATTACTGTTGGGAAAATAACAAGTGGTACACGTTTTAATGTTATTCCAGAAAGTGCAGAACTCATAGGTACCGTAAGAACCCTAAACCCAGATATGAGAACCATGATCATCAAACGAATGACAGAAATGGCCAGCGATATAGCCAAAGCCTATGGAGGAGACGCAACCATAGATTGGCAAAACAACACCATCGTTACCTATAATGACCCTGAGCTAACCACCAAGGCTATCAGCACTTTAAAAATGGTAGCAGGTGCAGATAAGGTACTGGGCATGAAAGCCGTTACAGGTGGTGAAGATTTCAGCTATTTTCAAGAAAAAATACCGGGAGTTTACTTTTTCCTGGGAGGTATGACTCCCGGCAATACAATGCCTTACCCCCATCATACTCCAGATTTCCAAATAGATGACGCTGGAATGTTACTTGGAGTCAAATCATTAACACAACTGGCTTTAGATTATTTAAATCAATAACAACATAAAACCCAACAAGCAAGCCTTTGCACAAAGATTAAAAATCAGTACTATTGCTTTTTAAATAAAAAATAGCACTAAAATTAATATACCATGGAATCTCAAGCATTACTACCCTATTTTGCCTCCTTACTATCTGCTATTATAGTAGGTGGTATTGCCTATCTATTTTTTAAAAAACACACAGATAACGAAGAAGGTCGAAGACGATTTTTATTACATAAAGACACCCAAAGTAAAACCTTACCCCTAAGACTACAGGCCTATGAACGTCTTACCTTACTTTTGGAACGTATAGACCCAAATAGTCTTTTAATACGTGTAAAACCGTCAGGTAACGATTTAAACAAGTATGAGCAGGACCTTGTATCAAGCATAGAAGATGAATTTGTACACAATCTAAGCCAGCAAATTTATGTGTCTGTGGAAATGTGGAATGTAACAAGAACTACAAAAAATACAACCATACAAATTATAAGACAAACGGCCATGAACGAAAAGATTGAATCTGCAGACAAACTCAGAGAAGCTGTTTTAAATCATTTTATGGGAGAAGTAACACCATCACAAAAGGCATTAGCCTATCTAAAAAAAGAAATACACCAACTCTTCTAAAATACGCCACGCATGTGGTTATTGCTTGGTGACAAAGTAAATTCATTGTATGAATCCTAACTTTTTACAAACACCCATAGAATATCTCAAAGGCGTAGGGCCTAATAGGGCAGATTTGTTAAAAAAAGAGTTGGGCATCTTTACATTTCAAGACCTATTAAATCTATTTCCAAACAGGTATCTAGATAGAACACAGTACTATAAAATAAAAGATTTGCAACGCAATAGCGCAGACGTGCAGGTTATAGGCAGGATAACTCATTTAAAAACTGTTGATCAAAAGCGCGGTAAACGCCTGGTGGCAACCTTTAAAGATGCCAATGGCATGATGGAGCTTATCTGGTTTAGAGGCCATAAATGGATTAAAGAGAATTTAAAACTCAATGAAACCTATGTAGCCTTCGGGAAAACAAACTTTTACAACGGCACTTTTTCTATGCCTCATCCAGATTTAGAGCTACTAAAAGAACACCAAAGCAAATTACGCTCTGCCCTACAGCCAATATATCCCTCCACAGAAAAACTAAGCAACAGTGGTATTACCAATAGAGTTGTAAGCGGCCTTATGGAGCAATTGTTTTTGGAGCTTAAAAAATCGTTCGTAGAAACACTCTCACCAGGTATTTTAGAGGAGTTACAATTAATGCCCAAAAGTAAAGCAATACTGAATATTCATTTTCCAGAAAATGGAGAAGAATTAGCAAAAGCAATATACCGGTTAAAGTTTGAAGAATTATTTTTTATACAACTACAATTATTAATAAAAAACTTAGTCCATAAGAGCAAAATTAAAGGCTATCCTTTTACTACAATTGGAACCAATTTTAACAGCTTCTATAAAGAGCATCTTCCCTTTGATTTAACAGGCGCACAAAAAAGAGTGATCAAAGAAATACGCAATGATTTAGGTAGTAATGCGCAAATGAACCGCTTATTGCAAGGAGATGTAGGTAGCGGGAAAACAATTGTAGCGCTTTTATCAATGTTAATAGCTATTGACAACGGTTTTCAAGCTTGTTTAATGGCCCCGACTGAAATTTTGTCAGTCCAGCACTATACCGGCTTATCAGAATTATGTAAACCTCTTAAAATCAGTATATCAATATTAACAGGTTCAACTAAAACTTCAATAAGAAGGGAAATACATGAATCACTAGAAAATGGCCAATTAAACATCTTAATTGGTACCCATGCCCTACTAGAGGATAAGGTGAAATTTAAAAATTTAGGGCTCGCAATAATTGATGAACAGCATCGTTTTGGAGTAGCCCAACGAAGCAAATTATGGCATAAAAACAAGTACCCTCCTCACATACTTGTAATGACCGCAACGCCCATTCCTCGAACCTTGGCAATGAGCGTATATGGAGATCTAGATATTAGTGTTATAGATGAACTTCCTCCCGGAAGAAAAGACATAAAAACAGTGCACCGCTATGACAGCAATAGACTTAAAGTGTTTAAGTTTATTAAAGATCAAACCGATCTTGGAAGACAGGTATATATTGTGTATCCGCTTATTCAAGAAAGCGAAGTGCTAGACTACAAGGACCTTATGGACGGCCATGAGAGTATCTCAAGGGAATTTCCGCAACCAAAGTACCAAATATCTATTGTACATGGTAAGATGAAACCCGCAGATAAAGAATTTGAAATGAATCGTTTTATAAAAGGCGAAACCCAAATTATGGTTGCTACCACGGTGATTGAAGTTGGTGTAAACGTGCCAAACGCCTCTGTAATGGTCATAGAAAGTGCAGAACGCTTTGGACTTTCTCAACTACACCAACTCAGAGGACGCGTAGGTCGTGGCGCCGAGCAGAGTTACTGTATTTTAATGACCAGCCATAAATTATCTGCAGATGCAAAAACACGTTTAGAAACCATGACAGGCACCAGTGACGGTTTTGAGATTGCAGAGGTAGATTTAAAACTCAGGGGGCCGGGAGATATGATGGGCACCCAACAAAGTGGGGTGTTAAATCTAAGAATTGCAGATATTGTAAAAGATACTCATATACTAAAAATAGCTAGAAGCTACGCAAGACAAACCTTAGAGAAAGATCCTTCACTCATATTACCAAAAAATAGTGCTATAAAAAACACCTACGGGCAAATAGCAAAATATAGAAATATCTGGAACTATATTTCATAGCAAATCAAACGAGCTATAAAACCCCCAAAATGCCTATATAATATAGACTTTGATGGGCTTTGATGGCAGCCTTAAAGGGGTTTAAAATAAAAGATAGTTTCACTAAGCTATTTTTTTGAAAAAATCTTGGCTTGAAAACCTTAAAAGCACTTACAAAAAGCCATGGTATTGTTATCTTTGGTGCTTATATAAGTAAAACGCATTATGAAAATTTCATACAACTGGCTTAAACAGTTCATCAACACAGATTGGGACGCCAAACAAACTGGAGAACTTCTTACAGACTTAGGTCTTGAAATAGAAGGTATTACTCCTTTTTCTTCTGTCCCTGGAGGCTTAAAAGGTATCGTTGTTGGGCACGTACTCTCTTGTGAGCAACACCAAAATGCAGACCGCCTTAAAGTTACCAAAGTAGATTTGGGTGCTGATGAAATAGTGCAGATTGTTTGTGGCGCTCCTAATGTAGCTGCAGGACAAAAAGTACCTGTTGCCACCATAGGCACAACACTTTATGATGCAGATGGAAAGCCTTGGCAAATAAAAAAAGGTAAAATTAGAGGAGAAGTAAGTCAAGGAATGATTTGTGCTGAAGATGAGCTAGGTCTTGGAAATGCTCATGATGGTATCATGGTTTTAGACAAAGATATAGCCCCTGGAACACTTGCCTCTGAGGTTTTAAATGTTGAAAATGATATAGTTTTTGAAATAGGCTTAACACCAAACCGAGCAGATGCTATGAGTCACTGGGGAGTTGCTCGTGATTTACGTGCTGGTTTAAAGCAAAAAGACATAGCCTTAGAATTAATTACCCCTTCCACTACTAACTTTAAGATTGAAAACAGATTATTAAAAATGGAAGTTAAGGTGCAGGACAAAAAACTTGCTCCTCGATACTGTGGTGTAACCATAAGTGATATAAGTATTAAAGAATCTCCAGATTGGCTAAAGAACAGACTCAAAGCAATTGATTTAACACCCGTTAATAACGTTGTAGATGCTACCAACTATGTACTACATAGTCTTGGGCAGCCACTACATGCTTTTGATGCTGAAAAAATATCTGGCAAAAAAATCAATGTAAAAACCCTACCCAGCGGCACTAAATTTACAACGCTTGATGGTGTAGAAAGAGAACTTCACCAAGAAGATTTAATGATCTGTGACGCAGAAAAACCCATGTGTATTGCTGGTGTTTTTGGCGGTATAGACAGCGGTGTTACAGATGCAACATCAAGTATTTTTTTAGAAAGTGCTTACTTTAACCCCGTAAGTATTAGAAAAACTGCAAAACGTCATGGGCTCAATACAGATGCATCATTCCGTTTTGAGCGCGGTATAGACCCCAAAACAACAGAATACGCCCTGATGCACTGCGCCATTTTAATCTGTGAATTAACTGGCGGCAACATGACCAGTGATATCATAGATATTTATCCAAAGAAAATTAAAGACCACCAGGTATTTTTAAACTTTGATAAAGCAAACGCTTTAATTGGTCAAAAAATAGAGAAAGAAACCATTAAAAACATCCTGTCCTCATTAGAGATAAAAGTTAATAACGTTACAGAAACCGGTATTGGCATGACCATACCGGCCTACAGAAACGATGTAACTAGAGAGGCAGATGTTATTGAAGAAATTTTACGTGTCTATGGATACAACAACATAGGTGTGTCCTCAAAACTAAATGCATCTATAGCTAGTAGTGTGGGTGTTAAAGACCACCAGGTGCAAAATAAAGTTGCCTCTCAGCTCACCTCTCTTGGTTTTCATGAAATGCTAAACAACTCTCTCACATCACCAAAGTACACGCAACTCTCTGACACTTTAAAAGAGCAGCATAGCGTAACGATACTAAACCCACTTAGCAACGAGCTGTCTGTGATGCGTCAATCTATGTTGTTTGGAGCCCTAGAATCACTGGCATATAACACCAAGCGAAAAGCGGCCAACGTAAAGCTTTTTGAGTTTGGAAATACGTATAAAAATTTCGAAACCACTAGAGAAGAACAAAAACATCTATCACTAGTAGTGGCAGGTAACAAGACAGAAAACACCTGGAGCTCTCAAATAGGCAGCGCAGACTTTTTCTATTTTAAGGGAGTAATTACAGCTATCTTAGATAGGCTTGGGTTTTCATTGTTTTCAGAAAAAGAAATAGAAAGTGACCTATTCTCTGAAGGGCTATCACTATGCTTAAAAAAACAAACCCTTGTAAGCTTTGGTGTGGTTAATCAAAAAATAACCAAACATTTTGGTGTTGATACAGAAGTACTCTTTGCAGATTTTCATTGGGGCACAATACTATCGCTTTTAAACACAAATAACTTTATTGTAAAACCACTTTCTAAATTTCCGAAGGTAAAACGTGATTTTGCCCTCCTAATAGATGAGTCTGTAGGATTTGGAGATTTAAAAAACACTGCTTTTCAGACAGAAAAATCCTTGCTTAAAGAAGTACACCTTTTTGATGTATATACAGGCAAAAACCTGCCAGAAGGTAAAAAATCTTACGCGCTAAGTTTCACCCTGCAAGATGAAAATAAGACCTTAACAGATAAGCAGATTGACAAAATCATGAACAAATTGCAGCAACGTTTTGAAAAAGACTTTGGTGCTACCCTTAGATAAAATACATATAGTCTACAAAATAATTTAAAGAGTTATAGATTAAAAAGCGATTTTGCAGATTTTAAGTTTTAAATATCTTTGGTAAACATCTTTTGTAATAACAATACCAAAATATGAGAATTTTATTTTTGGCAGCTATAATTGCCCTTAGCACTGCTGCAGTTTTAGCCCAACAACCTCAAAAGCCAACTGCCTCAGAGATTTACCACAAACTAGAAAAGCTCAACTTTCTTGGAAGTGCGCTATATGTTGCAGCACATCCAGATGATGAAAACACGAGGCTAATCTCTTATTTAGCCAATGATATGCATGCAAAAACTGCATATCTTTCCTTAACTCGAGGAGATGGAGGACAAAACTTAATTGGTCCAGAAATTAGAGAATTATTAGGGGTCATCAGAACTCAAGAATTACTAGCTGCTCGCGCCAGCGATGGTGGAGAACAATTATTTACAAGAGCTAATGACTTTGGCTATTCAAAACATCCTGATGAAACACTCGAAATCTGGAACAAAGACGCCGTTTTAAGTGATGTAGTAAGAGCAATCAGAACGTTTAAACCAGATGTTATTATCAATAGGTTTAACCACAGAAACCCAGGGAGCACCCATGGGCATCATACCGCTTCTGCAATGTTAAGCTTTGAAGCTTTTGATTTGGTGGGCGATGCAACAAAATTTCCAGAAACTGCAATTACCTATGGATCTTGGCAACCAAAAAGACTTTTATTTAATACCTCTTGGTGGTTTTATGGTTCTAAAGAAAAATTTGAAAAAGCAGACAAATCAAATCTCGTTAGTGTAGAAACAGGAAATTATTATCCAGCCCTTGGCCTCTCTAACGGTGAAATTGCTTCTTTGAGTAGGTCTATGCACAAATCTCAAGGATTTGGTAGCACAGGAACTCGAGGCAAACAAACAGAGTACCTTGAATTTCTAAAAGGAGAGTTTCCACAAGACACCACCAATATATTTGATGGTATTAACACAAGCTGGTCAAGAATAGAAGGCGGGGTGGCTATTGGCAAGATATTAAACCCTCTTTTAGATAGCTTTAATTTTCAAGACCCGTCAACAATAGTACCTCAGCTAGTGGAGGCCTACAGGCTTTTAAAAGACACAAAACAAGGGCATTGGCGCAGTATTAAACTAAAAGAATTAGAAGAACTAATTGTTGCGTGTAGTGGTGTTTTCTTAGAAGCGGTAGCTAATAAAGAAAGTATCAACCCAATGGGAGCATACACCCTCAAGGTAGAGGCCATTAATAGAGGAGCAAACAAAATCACGCTCTCTAAAATAACAACCGCTAGTGGTCTTATTTTATCTAGTAAAGAGATTGTCTTACTATCCAATGAAAAAGAAAACCTTGAACTAGAGGTAACTTCACAAAACAAGGTACCCTCTACCGCTTATTGGCTTAAATCTAAAGGTACTTTAGGGATGTACAGCGCACCAAAGGATTTGATTGGATTACCACAAACTCCCGCTGCAGAGCAAATTTCGTTTACTTTAAATATAGATAATACTGCCCTACAGATACTCAAAGATGTTGTTTATAAGTTTAATGACCCTGTAGATGGTGAAGTCTATAGGCCTTTTAATGTACTTCCAAAAGTCTCTGCTAGTATTGCAGAAAAAGTACTGGTATTTGCCAATGAAAATTCTCAAAAGGTTGCCGTGCATGTTAGGGCTGGAAAAGACAACCTAGAGGGCACTCTGCAGTTAAATGCTCCAAAGGGATGGGTTGTTTCTTCCCCGCAATTATTTACCCTAGAGCGTCAAGGTGAAACGAGCACCCTATGGTTTACAGTAACTCCACCAAAAAATCAAAGCCAGGGGTATCTAAGACCATTGATACAAATTGGAGATACCTATTACGACAAAGAATTAATTAATATAGATTACGACCATATCCCCTACCAATCTGTGCTTTTACCAAGCAAAGCCAAGGTTGTAAGAATAAATATCGAAAAAAAAGGACAACATATTGGCTATATTCAAGGAGCTGGTGACGGCGTTGGGCAGAGCTTAGAGCAAATAGGATACAGTGTCACAAATCTTGATGTTACAGAAATTTCAGCCCAAAGCCTTAAAAAATATGATGCAGTTGTTGTTGGAGTTAGAGCCTATAATACTATTGCTGCACTAGCTTTTGCACAAAAGGAATTAAACAAATATGTACAGGCTGGAGGCACAATGGTGGTGCAATACAACACAAGTCATAGACTCGTTACAAAACAAGTAGCCCCATACGCATTATCACTCTCTAGAGATAGGGTTACAGATGAGTTTGCTCCTGTAACTATTTTAGACCCTAGCCACTCTGTATTAAACAGCCCTAACAAAATAACACAGGAAGATTTTAAGGGCTGGGTACAAGAACGAGGGCTCTATTTTCCTAACAAATGGGCAGAGGAGTTTACCCCAATACTAGCAATGAATGATAAAGGAGCTCCACAAACAAAAGGATCTCTTTTGGTGGCCCGCTACGGAAAAGGACACTACGTATATACAGGACTTAGTTTCTTTAGAGAACTTCCTGCTGGCGTTGCAGGGGCTTATAGGTTATTTGCAAATATTATTTCTATAGGAAAATAGGATTTAAAAAACACATCATGGAAGATAAAAAAACCATTGTATCGAAACAAAAATTTGTGTGGACACAAAAATTTACACTTGTGCTTGTTGTAAACGCCATCTATGTAGTACTCTTTTATTTACTAATGAAACACTTTGTATAAATGCAGCAAATAGATTGGTTTATCCTTATCGGGACATTGTTATTTATTGTGTTATATGGCACCTATAAATCAAGGGGTAGCAAAAATGTAACTCAGTATCTAAAAGGAGGAAGTGACTCCAGATGGTGGACCATTGGCCTTAGTGTAATGGCAACACAGGCAAGTGCTATTACTTTTCTATCTACACCAGGGCAAGCCTTTCATAGCGGGATGGGCTTTGTGCAGTTCTATTTTGGACTGCCAATTGCAATGGTTATTATCTGTTTGGTCTTTATACCCATATACCACAGGCTGAAGGTTTTTACTGCCTATGAATATTTAGAAACTCGTTTTGATCTTAAAACACGTACTCTTACTGCTATCCTTTTTTTAATACAGCGCGGTTTGGCCGCCGGTATTACCATCTTTGCACCTGCTATTATTTTATCTGCAGTACTGGGCTGGAATCTAGTGATGCTTAATATTATTATTGGGGTACTGGTTATTATATATACTGTAAGTGGCGGCACCAAGGCGGTGAGCGTTACTCAAAAACAACAAATGGCAATTATATTTGGAGGAATGTTTGTGGCATTTTTACTGATATTAAATTACCTGCCCTTGGACATCACATTTACCAAAGCTTTAGAGATTGCTGGTGCAAGCGGGAAAATGGAAATATTAGATTTCTCCTTTGATTTTAACAACAAGTACACTTTTTGGAGTGGTATTATTGGAGGTACGTTTCTTGCACTTTCCTATTTTGGCACAGATCAAAGCCAGGTGCAGCGCTATCTTAGCGGAAAATCTATGAAAGAAATGCAACTGGGCCTCATTTTTAATGGGCTTCTAAAAATACCAATGCAATTCTTTATTCTTTTAGTTGGAGTGATGGTTTTTGTGTTTTACCAATTCAACTCTTCTCCCCTACACTTTAATCCTAGCGCAGTAAACGATGTATTAAACTCTCCCTATGCAGCGCAATACCTAGACCTACAGGAGCAAAAAAACACTCTAGAGATTGCTATCAAAGAGCAGCAATTAAGCTATGCAGTGCTAGACAACCAAAGTCAAAAACAGACAGTACTTATAGATATTAAAGCATTGCAATCACAAGAAGATCAACTTAGAGCAACATCTAAAGAATTAATAAAAAAAGCAAACCCAAAGGCAGAGACCAATGATAAAGATTATGTTTTTATCCATTTTATATTAAACAATCTTCCAAGAGGTCTAATTGGTTTACTATTGGCAGTTATTCTAAGCGCCGCAATGTCTTCAACTGCCTCAGAGCTTAATGCCCTTGGCTCTACAACTACCATAGACCTATATAGGCGCAACAATCAATCAAGGAGTGACAAACACTACCTAAGAGCCTCAAAAGGCTTTACAATGCTCTGGGGGATCATAGCTATTGGGGTTGCTTGTGTGGCCAATTTATTTGAAAACTTAATAGAGCTTGTAAACATTATAGGTTCTATTTTCTACGGAAATGTACTTGGGATTTTCTTGCTTGCCTTTTTCTTTTCCTATGTTAAGAGCAGGGCCGTGTTTATTGCCGCAATTATTACCCAAGGAATTATTGTATACATATGGTGGATTGACCTTATGCCTTATTTGTGGCTAAATGTTGTAGGAGCTACCCTCGTAATTGCAATTGCCTTTATCTTGCAAGTTGTAAGCCCAGATAAAAACAAAGGTCTTGAAGTGTAAATAGAATAGTAATAAAAAATCCCTCTCAATAACACAAGGGCATTGAAAGGGATTTTAGGTTTTAAAAAAGAGAGATTACTTAGCTCCCCATTGTTTTAAAGATTTTTTATTAAGGGCAACATAATCCATGTTTCCAGCTTCCTGAGCTTGAGCCATAGAAGCCTTTGCAGCTTTTATAGCGCCTTTAACATCTCCAGATTTTGCATAAATCAAAGACTGTTGTCTTTTGTACCAAAATGCAGTACCATTTAGAGCTACAGCAGCGTCAATCCAAGTTTTTGCTTGATTGATATCTTTATCTGCCTCAAGGTAGTACACAGCAGCGCTGTAATAATCTGCGGCGCTTGGTGTACCCATTACTTTATCAATACTGGCGCTTACCATTTTATCTGTCATTACGTTAAAACCAACAGACACGTAGGTTTTATCCCAAATTATGGCAAGAGTAGCACCGTCAATCTTTATGTCATTTATAGCCATGGTGAAGGTTTCTACACTAGTTGGCATCTGATAGGTTTTTGCAACAACTTTTGCAACAACTTTTGAATCATCCCACTGCTTTGGTGTTCCCCAGTTTTGAGTATCATTATAAAAATAAACCTCCCAATTTACCGCACCTGGCTTTGTGAAAATTGCATAGGTTCCAGCCTTCACTGTTGCTTCTCCAATCAAAACATCATCACTAAAGGTAATCATAGAGTTTTGGTTTGCACCAGTACGCCACATGGCATCAAAAGGAACCAAGCCACCAAATATGGTTCTGCCTTTTACAGAAGGCCTAGAATATTTTAAAGTAACATCTGTAAGTCCAACAGTTTGCTCTAGGGTTTGCATTGGGCTTGGCGCAGGTGTTTTAATTTGTGCTTGTGTTACAAGGGTTAACAAGAACATTGCAGTGTATAAAATTATTTTTTTCATTAGAAATAGTTAAGTGTTATTAATACAGTAAAAATACAAAAAAACAAACTATGACTCTTTATTTAAAAAAGCATAAAAAACATTACAATTTCTGTAGTACCTTTGTGGTATGTCAAAACGTTTTATTTCAGAAATAATAGGAACTTTCTCACTTGTATTTTGTGGTACTGGAGCTATGGTGATTAATGATTTTACAGGTGGTACGGTAACCCATGTTGGTGTAGCAATTACCTTTGGCCTTATTGTTATGGGTATGATTTATGCTTTTGGAGATATTAGTGGCGCCCACATGAACCCAGCCGTTACTATTGGCTTTGCGTATGCTAAAAAATTTCCATGGAAAGAAGTTCCTGCCTATGTTTTGGCGCAGCTCATTGGAGCTTTTCTAGCAAGTGGCATACTATTGTATTTATTTCCAGAAAGTCAAACACTTGGCGCTACCCTGCCAGGGCTGCCTGCACTTAAAGTTTTTATACTTGAAATTATTTTATCTTTTTTCTTGATGGTAGTCATCATAAATGTATCTACAGGATCAAAAGAAATTGGCGTAGTTGCCGGTATTGCCATTGGTAGTGTTGTACTGTTAGAGGCCATGTTTGCAGGCCCTATTACTGGAGCCTCCATGAATCCAGCCCGTTCTATAGCGCCCGCTGTAGTCTCTGGAAACATAGCAGATTTATGGATTTATATTTTTGCGCCTATTATTGGCTGTTTACTGGCTGTGGTAAGCTGCAAGTTAGTGAAAGATGAGCAGTGTTGTGACGAGAATTGCTAAACACCAATTCTTGTTATTAAATTTTAGTGCTATCTTCTTCTCCAGGCATCATACTAATGATGACACTTTAATATCTTAAAGTTTTCAAAATCCTACTAGTATTACTATTCATCAAAGTATCTTTGGTTTAGGATGAATTTTGAACAATTCTATAACTAAGCTAGTATACTAGCTACTTATAATACCTACATAGCTTTACTACTTGTTTTTTTGACACCATACATGAAGATTTACACACTACACTCCAAGCAACACCTTCCTATTAGCAAGCAACAAGCTTGGGATTTTTTGTCTGACCCTAATAACCTTAAGGCTATTACACCTAAGTATATGGGTTTTATTATAAAATCTGGAGCAGACAGACCCATGTTTGCAGGGCAAATAATACAATACATTGTAACTCCTCTACTGGGTATAAAAACAAAATGGGTTACAGAAATAACTCAGGTTGAGAAGGGTGAGTATTTTGTTGACCAACAGCTCTTTGGCCCTTATGCAATGTGGCATCACAAACACTTTATAAAAGAAATTCCAGGTGGTGTAGAAATGGAAGACATTATAGACTATAAAGTGCCTCTTGGGTGGCTAGGTCAATTAGTACATCCTATACTTGTAAAACCAAGACTTGATGAAATATTCAAGTACAGAAAAATGAAATTAATTGAACTTTTTGGGACTATATAATTACCTTAAAACACCTTATAACTATGAAAAACATACTTCTTATTGGCGGATCTTACGGAATTGGAGCTGCAATAGCAAAACAACTTACAGACACCCACAAGGTATATGTAGCCTCTAGAACACAAGAGAACATACCCCAGGGAGTTACCCATATGGTCTTTGATGCATTAACTGATGATATTACTACATTACCCTTGCCAGATCAAATAGATGGCCTGGTGTATTGCCCTGGAAGTATCAATCTAAAACCTTTTAAGAGAATAAAACCTCAAACATTCCAAGAAGATCTAGAGGTAAATTTTCTTTCACTAGTTAAAGTACTACAAGGCTTACTTCCAAAGCTCACGGCTACTAGCGGGGCAAGTTTAGTGTTTTTTAGTACTGTTGCGGTTAAAGTAGGTATGCCTTTTCATACCAGCGTATCGGCATCTAAAGGAGCTATAGAGGGATTTGCCAAAGCCTTGGCAGCAGAGTATGCTCCAACAATGAGAGTTAATGTTATTGCACCCTCACTTACAGATACTCCCCTAGCTGGACGCCTGCTATCTAGTGATGATAAAAAACAAAGAATGGGAGAAATGCATCCACTAAAAAGAATTGGAACAAGTGCAGATATTGCAAATACTGCTTGTTTTTTACTCTCAGAACAATCTAGTTGGATGACTGGACAAGTACTTGCCATAGATGGTGGAAAATCAACATTACAAACTCAATAAAGTGGCTGCAACTGTAAATATATTTTGGTTTAGACGTGATTTACGCCTTGAAGACAATGTAGGATTCTCTAAAGCATTACAGGGCAAATCACCTGTTATGCCCATCTTTATTTTTGATACCGAAATTCTAGACAAACTCTCCAAAGACGATGCTAGGGTAAGTTTTATTTACAACACATTGCAAGACTTAAAGAGCACCTTGCAAGAGCACGGAAGTTCTTTGGCTATATATTATGGCAAACCATTAGAGGTCTTTAAAAAATTAACAGCGCAGTTTAATGTGCAAAATGTAATCACCAATAGAGATTACGAGCCCTATGGCCAAGAGCGAGATCTTGAGATTAAAGAGTACTTAACTACCTTAACCCAACACCAAGATAGTGCTACTGCAATTGGTTTTTATGATTACAAAGACCAAGTTATTTTTGAGAAAGATACCATTGTAAAGGCAGACAGCACTCCTTATGTTGTGTACACTCCTTATAAAAATAAATGGAAAAGTGTATTTAACCCAGAGATAGACCTAAAAGACCACAAAACAACAATCTATTTTAAAAATCTGCACCAAAATACCACGCTGCAAAACACGACTCTGGAGCAAATGGGTTTTACCACCTCCAGTATAAAGGTACCCAAACACAATACCTCTGCTACTCTTATACAAAACTATGAAGATACACGTAATTTCCCTGCAGTAGATGGCACTTCACACCTAGGGCCTCATTTACGTTTTGGCACCGTTAGTGTAAGGGCAATGATGAGAAAGGCTATTTCTCAAAAAAACGAGGTGTTTTGGAGTGAGCTTATTTGGCGTGAATTTTTTATGCAGATATTTTGGCACTTTCCCCACACGCAACAAAAAGCCTTTAGACCAAAGTATGACCGTATTGTATGGCGCAACAACGAGCAAGAGTTTGAACACTGGAAAAACGGGACCACAGGATATGTTTTAGTGGATGCCGGAATGAGAGAACTAAACAAAACAGGACACATGCACAATAGAGTGCGTATGCTAGTTGCAAGTTTTTTGTGTAAACACCTACTTATTGATTGGCGCTGGGGAGAAACCTACTTTGCCTCAAAGCTTCTAGATTACGAGCAATCAAGTAATGTTGGTAATTGGCAATGGGCAGCAGGAAGTGGTGTAGATGCTGCGCCCTACTTTAGGATATTTAACCCAATCACACAGGCAGATAAGTTTGATAAAAATAAAAAGTATATTAAGAAATGGGTGCCTGAGTATGAAACTCAAAAATATACTGCCATGATTGTAGATCACAAACTTGCCCGTGAAAGATGTTTACAGACCTATAAAAAAGGAATAAACGAATAACTAAAGAGGCTATATTAGCTATGTTTTATAGGCTATTTTAAAATATAAAAACATGCTTTAGACATGTATTTGTTCTGATTTACAATCACAACCTGCCAATAAAAACCAATAAAGAAACCTTTACAAATACCTAAATTACACTTACTTTTGCCTTTAAGAAATGTAGTGACAAATAGCATTCTAAAATTTTTACAACATAAAATTAATTTGTTTGGTTAATCCAAACCTTTTAGATTACAAGCAATAGCAATGCCACTGCAGTATCAGTAGATACGCATCACAAAACAAACAACTATCATGACTATTAAGACATTCTTTAGCTGCGTACTATTTTTATGTGCTACTGCAGGCTATTCTCAAAACAATACTACATCAGACAATTCAATTGAGGCTCAATTTGTTGAGGTTATTGATAAATCTAATAACTACCAAAAATATAAGGTCATTAAAAGAACCAAACTTGCTGGTTTAAGAAAAAATATTTTAGACTCTATAGAATTACTTGAAAATTCTATAGAGCAAAAAGATGCAACAATAGCATCTCAAAACAACAGCATAACAACTCTAGAGGCCAACCTAAGTAATACACAAAACAACCTGGCCTTATCAATTGAAAAAGAAGGAACTATTTCACTTTTTGGAATTACTACTAAAAAAGGTACTTATAACTTTCTACTATTTTCTACTATAGGCATCCTAATACTTGGTCTGTTGTTTTTTATAATTAAATTTAAAAATAGCAACATCATAACAAAACAAACAAAACACAAGCTCTCTGAGATTGAGCAGGAATTTGATAGTTATCGCCAAAAGAAATTAGAAGAGCAGCAAATACTCAGAAGAAAACTACAAGACGAGATAAACAAAAAAAAGTAACTAGTATATTACATTGTATTTTTATAAAAAGCCCCAAACACATTGTGTTTGGGGCTTTTTAAATTACACTATCTGAATAAGATGGTTAAGAATCTAATCTAGTAATCTTAGCACCAATGCCGCGAAGACGCTCGTCTATATTTTCATAACCTCGATCTATTTGCTCTATGTTGTGAATAGTACTAGTTCCTTTGGCAGAAAGTGCTGCAATTAACAAAGAAATACCAGCACGTATATCTGGAGAGACCATAGTAGTGGCCTTTAGCATAGACTCAAAGTTGTGACCTATAACAGTTGCGCGGTGAGGGTCACATAATATAACACGGGCACCCATGTCTATGAGTTTATCTACAAAAAACAATCTGCTTTCAAACATTTTTTGGTGTATAAGCACACTTCCTTTTGCCTGGGTACAAACAACTAATACAATACTTAATAAATCTGGAGTAAACCCTGGCCACGGAGCATCTGAAACAGTTAGAGTTGAACCATCAATGTATCCTTGAATTTCATAACTATCCTGAGATGGTATGAAAATATCATCACCTCTCTTTTCTAGTGTTATTCCTAATTTTCTAAAGGTATCAGGAATAATACCTAAGTTTTCCCAACTTACATCTTTAATGGTTATTTCACTATGAGTCATAGCTGCTAATCCTATCCAGCTACCTATTTCAATCATATCTGGCAATACGCGGTGTGTGCAACCTGTTAAGTGTTCAACACCATCAATTGTTAGCATATTAGAACCTACACCTTTGATATCTGCCCCCATGGAGTTTAACATTTTACACAGCTGCTGCAGGTATGGCTCACAAGCGGCGTTGTATATTGTTGTGGTTCCTTTGGCCAGAACTGCTGCCATTACAATGTTAGCAGTTCCAGTAACAGAAGCCTGATCAAGTAACATGTAGCAACCCTTAAGACCGTTTGGAGCCTCTACTCCATAAAAACGCTCTTCTTTATTATATCTAAAGTTTGCCCCTAATTTAATGAAACCTTCAAAATGTGTGTCTAATCTTCTTCTTCCAATTTTATCACCACCTGGACGTGGTATATATCCTTTACCAAAACGTGCCAAAAGAGGACCTACAATCATGATAGAACCTCGTAATGAACCGCCCTGGGTTTTAAAAAGTTCTGACTCAAGATAGTCAAGGTTAATATCATCTGCCTTAAATGAAAATTTACCTTTTCCTAATTTTTGGATTTTAACGCCCAAATTACCTAAGATGCCAATTAGTTTATTTACATCAATAATATCTGGTATATTTTCTATAATAACCTCTTGGGGTGTTAATAAAACAGCACAGAGTATTTGCAAAACTTCATTTTTTGCACCTTGCGGAGTGATTTCACCTTTTAATTTGTGACCTCCTTCGATTTGAAAAGTTCCCATAGATTTTGGTAAAAAATTTAGTAGCGCTTACGGCCTCTATTGTTATTGTTATGCTTTTTGTGTTTGTTTGGGGTGGCCTTAGTATCACTAAAACGATTTTTTGTTTTAAGTAGTATAGAAGAATTCCTAAGGGGCTCTTTGCTATCTTTTAGATTTAATTTTCCGTCAGAGAGTTCAAAGAGATGCGCAAAAATAACATCATCTTCAACGGTATCTTTGTTCCAATTTAGGAAACATTTTTTCATGTGATTGGCAATGGTTAATACCAAACCATCTTTTTTATCTCCATCTTCCCAACCAATTGCTATATCAATCATTCGTTTGAGATTATTGCCGTAAAAACGGTATTTAGGGTAGTTTTGAGGATACTCTAGGCTTGCTGGAGACTCTCTTAGGGCCTCAACAGATGGTTTCTCATAAGGAGATTCTGCATCAAGTTTAAAATCTGAAATGATAAATAATTGGTCCCAAAGTTTATGCTGAAAATCTGCAACATCTCGCAGATGAGGGTTTAAATTACCCATTACAGAAATGATACTTTTTGCTTGTTTATTGCGTTTTTCTGGATCTTTTTCTGCAACAGCCTGATCAACCATTTTCTGGATATGACGACCATATTCTGGAATAATCAAATGCGGACGCTCTGTATTATATTCTATATCTGTAAAAAACATGAGTTGTATTTATAAATTGGGGGTTGTGTAAATGAAGAATTAATCTGTATTGCAAAATACAAATTTTATAAAGAAATCACTCCTTCCACCTGAGAAACTTGCTTGTATTTCTCTATCACCATCTCTGGAGACGCCATCACTACTTTTATGGAGAGACTTGTATAAGTGCCTTTGCTAGAATCACGGGTATTTATTTGGGCATTTGTGCCGTTAAAAATAGCCTCAATTTGTGCTATTTTTTGAGCATTACCGGGCACAATAAATTTGTATAAATAAGGAGCAGGCCATGTTGTATCTCCTTTTAATTGTTCCTGTAATCTAGTGTAAAATTCTTCAGTTTTAGTATCTTTCATTTTGTATTTCTTAAGAAATATAAAAGGGTTTGTATAATTAGCGATTTTAAACAAACCACCAAATAGTATTACACAAAGATACACTTTCAACATCAATATAAAATAACGTACTTTGTGGTTTAGAAATTATTTTTAACATCCATTTTTAGCAGTGAATACAAAAAGAATTGTCATTACCGGAGGCCCTGGCTCTGGAAAAACGACTTTAATAAACCATATTAAGCGTCTTGGTTACTCAACCATGGAAGAGGTCTCACGAGAAATAATAAACGAAGCTCGAAAAGAGGGTATTGACCAGCTTTTTTTAACAGACCCTATGCTCTTTAGCCAAAAACTGCTAGAAAGCAGATTGCTTCAATTTGAAAAGGCTAAAGAACTAGACACAGATTATGTGTTTTATGACAGAGCTACTCCAGATATCACAGCATACATGGATTTTATAGGCTCACAGTACTCTGCTGAATTTGAGAAGCCTTGCTACACCCACCTTTATGACTGTGTTTTTTTACTACCACCCTGGGAGCTTATCTACACAAAAGACAATGAGCGTTACGAAACTTTTGCCCAAGCAAAAGAAATATACAAATCATTGTGTGATGGCTATAAAAAATACGGCTACACTATTGTTGAAGTCCCGCAAGCAGGTATTGAGCAGCGAAGTGATTTCATTTTTAACTACCTAAAAAACACCTTCTGAAAAAACCCCTTGACATATTACAAAAATACTGGGGCCACACCAGTTTTAGGCCAAAACAAGAAGCCATAATTACCTCTATTATGGACGGTAAAGATACCGTTGCGCTGCTGCCTACTGGTGGAGGGAAATCTATATGTTTTCAAATTCCTTCCCTAGCACAAGAGGGCATTTGTATTGTAATATCACCCCTTGTAGCCTTGATGACAGATCAAGTAAAAAGTTTAAAAGAAAAAGGTATTAAAGCTTTAGCTATCACCGGAGGAAAATCATTTACAGAGGTAAACACGCTGCTGGATAATGCTAGCTTCGGAAATTATAAATTTCTTTATATTTCGCCAGAGAGATTACAACAAGAACTTGTCCAAAACACCATAAAGCGCATGAATGTAAACTGCATCGCTGTGGATGAGGCGCATTGTATTTCTCAGTGGGGAAATGATTTTAGACCCGCCTATAAAAACATACGTATTCTAAGAGAGTTGCAACCCTTATCCCCTATTATAGCCCTTACAGCTACTGCAACGCCAGAGGTACTAAAGGACACTATCAAAGAGTTAGAGATGGAACTACCATCGGTGTTTCAGGATTCTTTTGTGCGCCCTAACATAGCATACAATACCTTAGAGGTAGAGGATAAATTGTACCACATACAACAACTACTAAAATCAAATAAAAAAGAGGCTATTGTTTATGTTAGGACAAGAAGAAGCGCTGTAGAGACAAGCAGTCATTTAAACAGCCTTGGCATTAAAAGTGATTTTTTTCATGGAGGTATTCCTTCACAAGAAAAAACCAAAAAATTAGAAGCCTGGAAAAATGGTACCTCACCAACCATAGTAGCCACGAGTGCTTTTGGTATGGGAATAGATTTGGCAACCGTAGCACACGTTATACATATACAATTACCAGAGAGTTTAGAGAGTTACTTTCAAGAAGCTGGTCGCGCTGGTAGAGATGGCAATAGGGCAACTGCTACCATACTATACAATGCCTACGATAAACAATTAGTAACAAAGCAGTTTATAGCATCTTTGGCAGATGTAGATTTGCTGAAATTTATGTACAAAAAATTAAATAATTACCTTCAAATCTCATATGGAGAAGGCGTTTTCACTACTCATGGTTTTAATTTTGAAGACTTTTGTAAAACCTACTCTTTAAATACCCTACAGGTTTTTAATGGCTTAAACACCCTAGACAGGCTTGGAGTTTTGCAGCTATCCAAGGAGTTTGGACGCTCTAGTAAATTAAAATTTTTAGTAGATACAAATACAGCACTAGCCTTCTTTAAACACGACAAGCTCGCCTCTGTAATTGGTAAAACCATATTACGACTCTATGGAGGTGTTTTTGAAACTATGACAGGAGTAAATCTAGAAGTTTTACAAACCAAAACAAGTCAATCACAACCCGTTATAATTGAAACTCTTCAAAAACTAGAAGCAGCAAACATTATAGAGTTATACTTAAACACAACAGATGCAGCTATTACATTTTTAACCCCTAGAGAAGATGACAAAACAATAAATGTAATTGCAAGAGAAGTAGTTTCTCACAACGATAAAAAGAAACAACAAGTACAACAGTTATTAAACTATATAGAAAACAACAACACATGCAGAAGTGTGCAACTGGTAACTTATTTTGGCGAAACCACAGCATCACCCTGCGGTATTTGTAGTGTGTGTAGCTCAAAAAAAGAGACATTCAGCAAAAAAGAGCTACTTAAAATTAGTAAAATCATACTTTTGGAGCTAGAGAGTGGTCCAAAAACATCAAGAGAAATACAAGAAAACATAAACCAAAGCCAGGTTTTGGTATTAAAAACAATTGCGCTATTACTTGGCAACAAGACTATCTCCTTAGATCAAAGAAATAGATACTCTAAAAAATAAGCAGCGCTATTTTTTTAATCTGTTTTTTACATATTCAATCTTAGATTTACCGTGAGGCTTTGGTTTTCCATCCTGGTCTAGACTAACCATTACAATAGTGTCTATGGTTATAATAGCTTCACGAGTCATGACATTTCTAACCTCACAACAAAGGGTTATTGAGGTGGCTCCAAATTTAACAGCCCTAATCCCAATTTCTATGATATCCCCTTTAACCGAGGCGCTTTTGAAATTAATTTCACTCATATACTTAGTAACCGTCTTGGGGTTTTCTAATTGTATAATTGCATATAAAGCAGCTTCCTCATCAATCCATTGCAGGAGTCTACCTCCAAACAAGGTTCCGTTAGGATTTAAATCTTCTGGTTTTATCCATTTTCTAGTATGAAAATTCATAGGTGTTACATTTAAACATAAAGATACTTTTTAAATAAATTTTAAAGTAACAATAACGCATTAAAAACTCTAGTAACGTAGCGTTCCCTCTTTTAAAAATCAACCATAAAAATATAATTAATGAGTACAATTTTCTATTTTTGGAAAATACAGGGGAGCGCTTGTTTATTTAAACAAAAAAAAATGAAAAACCTGTAACTTTTTTAAAATTAAAACGTCTTACTTTTAAATTACCATTAATTATATACAAATAACTTTTATGAAAACATTTAAAACTTTACTACTAGCTGTAACGCTTATAGCAGTAGCACCAATGACTGCTCAAACTGCTGATGAAATCCTAAGCAATTATTTTGAAAATACCGGTGGAGAAGCTGCCTGGAACGCTCTAGAGGGAGCCAAAATGATCGGTTCTGTTAGTGCCCAAGGGATGGATATTCCTGTAGAAATGTACCAAATGAAAGATGGTAAACAACTACTAAAAATAAATATACAAGGACAAGAGATGACACAGTTTTCTTTTGATGGAGATATTATGTGGACGACCAATTTCATGACCATGCTACCTGAAAAAAGTGATACAGAAACCACAGAGAACATGAAAATAAACAATCAAGATTTTCCATCTCCCTTTTTAAATTATAAAGAAAAAGGATATACGGTAGAGTACCTTGGTAAAGAAACAAAAGAAGGTACAGAGACCTTCAAACTCAAGTTAACACAAAAGCCAGTTATGATTGATGGTAAAGAAGAACCAACGGTATCATTTCACTATTTTGAGACAGAAAATTATGTGCCAATTGTGGTAGAAACAACAATGAACATGGGTCCTGCAAAAGGACAAATGTCTACCTCCGGATATAGTGACTACCAAGAAGTGGATGGCCTGTACTTTCCGTTCTCAATATCTCAAGGTGGACAACCAATCGTCATGAAAGAAATTATTTTAAATCCTGATGTAGATAAAGCATTTTTCGCTTTCCCTGAAGAAAAATAACATAAAACCAAACAAAAAAATCCTCCCAAAACGTGAGGATTTTTTTTACTTCACATTCTAATTAAACCAACAATCTTAATATGTATCCTATGAAAAGAATACTGCTTCCTTTGTTATTAACGCTTCTATTTTCATTTAATGGAAATGCACAAGAAGAAATCTCATTAAAAGGTAAAGAATTATTTGGCGATATGCGCGCACGTCAAATTGGCCCTGCTCTTATGAGTGGCCGTATCAATGATCTTGAAAGCCATCCAACAAACCCTCGTATTTTATATGCAGGAACTGCAGGTGGTGGTGTTTGGAGGTCTAGTGATGGAGGCGCTATCTTCTCACCCATTTTTGACGATCACGTACAATCTATAGGTGTAGTGAGTTTAGATCCTACAAACCCAGATCAAAATATTTGGGTGGGAACCGGAGAAACCTGGACCCGTAATTCTGTATCTATTGGAGATGGTTTGTTTAAATCTACAGATGGAGGTTCAAATTTTGAGGAAGTACCAGGTTTTGAAAATAGTGAAAGAATTACCTCTATTGTAATCAATCCAAAAAATAACCAAGAAATATACGTTGGTGTACTTGGAGCGCTATGGGCAGACAGCCAAGATAGAGGTGTTTACAAAACAACTGACGGAGGCGCCTCTTGGAGTAAGATATTATACATTGGTCCTTCAACTGGAGCAAGTGATGTCATCATGGATCCAGAAAATCCAGCAATATTATATGCTTCAATGTGGGAATTTAGACGCTCTGGATGGGGTTTTAACTCTGGAGGAACTAGCAGTGCCCTATACAAATCAGAAGATGCTGGTGCAACATGGAATAAAATTCATGAAGGATTTCCTGAAGGAAAACTAGGAAGAATTGCAATTGCAGTTGCCCCTAGTGATGCTAGTGTATTGTATGCTGTTTTAGAAACAGAAGAAAAGAGCAAAAATGGTTTGTGGAAATCTAACAATGCAGGAGCTTCTTGGGAGCATTTAAATAATGACTTTGGACTAGTAGTAAGACCTTTTTATTTCTCAAGAATTGTAATCGATCCTAAAAATCCTGATGTGGTTTTAAAAGGTGGCTTGAACGGTTCTATAAGCCGTGATGGAGGAAAAACATTTAAAGACCTAGGAAATATGCATAGTGATATACATGACTTTGCGTTCCATATAAATGATAGTGATGTAATTTACTCAGGAACAGATGGTGGTGTTTACCGTTCTTGGAATGGAGGATCTACCTTTGAAATTGTAGAAAACTTACCGCTATCACAGTTTTACCACATTAGTGTTGACAACCAGGAGCCATACAATGTATACGGAGGTCTTCAAGACAACGGATCATGGTACGGACCCTCTTCCTCTCCAGGTGGAGTAAATGCAAGAGACTGGAACAGTGTTGGATATGGAGATGGTTTTAGAGTTTTAAAACATCCCACCAAAAACATTGTGTATTCTGAAATGCAAGGGGCAGAAAATGTATGGCGCTATGATATTGACCGTAATCGCACAAAAACCATACAACCACTTCCAAAAAAGGGAGATCCAGAATTGCGTTTTAACTGGAATGCTCCAATGGCAGTGAGCCAACATCAACCCGATAGATTTTACATGGCTAGCCAATTTCTGCATGTAAGTGAAGACATGGGAGACAACTGGAAAATCATTTCTCCAGATCTTACAACCAATGACAAAACAAAGCAAGACCAGTCAAAATCTGGAGGTTTATCTGTAGATAATAGTGGTGCTGAAAACCATACAACTATTTTCACAATAGCAGAATCACCATTGGATGAAAATATAATTTGGATAGGTACAGATGATGGTAATATTCAAATAACTACAGACGCAGGAGCATCTTGGAGTAATGTAACAGAAAACCTTACAGGTATCCCAGCCAATACTTGGGTATATCATATAGAGGCAAGTGTGCATTCAAAAGGAACTGCTTATGCTGTTTTTGATGGCCACACCATGGGAGACATGAAACCCTATGCCATGAAAACTACAGATTATGGTAAAACGTGGAGCAGTATCATATCAAAAGACATTCAAGAAAATGCTTTTGTTAGAAATATTCAGGAAGACTACGTAAACGAAGACTTATTGTTTTTGGGAACTGAAATGGGTCTATACGTTACTATTAATGGAGGAAAAGGATGGTCTCATTTCACAAATAATATGCCGCCTGTTGCTGTACACTTTATTGATATGCAAAAACAAACTAATGATATTGTCATGGGAACACACGGTAGAGGTGTAATAATAATTGATGATGTAAGCCCATTGAGAGAATTAAACCAGCAGGTACTTGCAAAAAAGACGCACTTCTTTAAAAACAAGCCCTTCACTATGCCAGAAGAAAGCGGCTTTGCTGGTTCATTTGGTGCAGAAACACAGTTTGTAGGACAAAACAAACCTAGTGCGGCACGAATTGTCTACTATTTAAAAAAGCGACATACCTTTGGTAAGATGACCTTAGAAATTCAAGATATGGAAGGAAATAAAATCACCTCTCTTGGCCCTGGAAAATCAAAAGGAATAAACATTGTATACTGGGGATTCAATACAAGTAATCCAAAAATGGCTGCTGGAAAGACACTTTCTTACGGAGGGTTCACCTCTCCCCGAGTTACAGAAGGTCAATACAAAGTAGTACTTAAAAAAGGAAAACAAACCTTTGAGCATATTATAGAAACTGCCTATGATAGTAACTCTTTGACAACTTTAGATGAGCGAAAAGAACAAGAAGCACTAACACAAACCATGTTTACAATGGTTGAAGACCTAGCCTACATTGTATATGAGATTGGTCGTATACAAACTAAAGCCAAAGAAGTAATTGATATGGGCGGAAAACCAGCCAAACAGGCTCAAAAAACATGGAATGCTTTAGAAGACTTAAGAACAGACCTAGTTGTTACCACGGGAGATAACTATGTAGCTAGCGCAGAACCAGAATTACGTGAGCGTATGGGAGAGTTGTACAGTAACATTGCTACAAACTATGATCGTGTTGATGGATCTTTGAAGAGTAACTTCGAGTTAATACGTGATGAGTTTGACACCGAAAAAGCTCGTTTTCAAAAAATAATGAGTAAAGAAGTTAAAAAGTTCTACAAGACACTTGAGCGCAATGAGATGGCTATGCCAGTCATAAAAGCTAAAGAATTGTTTTTAGCCAAAGACTAATTAACTTATAAAATAAAAAAAGCCCACGAGTAAACACTTGTGGGCTTTTTTTATAACATCAATGCTGTTTATAACTTGCTTTTTAAAGCTAGTTAAATAGCACTTACAAAACGTATCTTTATAAAAAGTCCAATAGCCATGAATACACGTGATACTCAGTTACTATCCTGTAGACCAACAATCCCAAACGCTCTAATTAAAGAAGGGATGTCTGACCAGGAACATTTTCAAAACAGTACACTTCGTCCCATAGCAAAACTACAAAATGATCTTTTTGTCTTGGTGTTTAAAAATTACATAACAAAGCACAAAAATGTATTCTACAACCTAACAATAGAAAACAGACTTTTGTACATAGATAATGCGGTACACAAAAACATTAAATTCAGAAACGCGTTAAAAGGGATGTATATTGGGCAATTTACAACAGAAGAATACCTTCGTTATATCGCCAACTCATCTGCCCTTAATAAACGAATGATGAATTTAACTAGAGAGCGTCTAAAAAATAATTTGATGCAGTTTGAAATTTCAAACTAAAAGCAATTTACTTTTCTAGAGAATTGACTCTCCGTTAAGATCTGTGGTGAGTACATCACTCATATAATCAAAATAGGGTCTTAACAGTTCAAAAGCGCTCACTACCGTAGCAGCAAAATTTGATGATTGTACCTGGGCATCTGAAAATTCATGCACCACAAAAAAACTTTTTAGTCTTATTAAATCTATATTAGGATCAAGGATATCAAAACCTTTTGGAGCTGTTTTAACCTTATACTCTTGATTGAAGTTTTTATAAAATTTCTTGAATTCCTTTTGGTCTAAAATAGCTCTAATGGGCTCGCTATCCATTTCAAACTCTTTTCTTATACGTAATAAATCTTGCGGTTCAGGACCAAAAAAACCACCTCCTATAGCGCATTTTCCTGGCTCTATCCTTAAATAATAACTGCCACGCCTTGAGGCTCCTGCCCTACTCCAACTCACACTTCTGTGAGAATTGTAAGGTGTTTTATTATTGCTAAATCTTACATCTCTATTGATCCTGAAAATTTTCTGTTTTTCAATTTCATCAGTAACCTCGAGCCCCATTAATATCTCTTTATAAAGTTCTTTTAAAGAAACCTCACTTGCCAGGTATTCTTTTTTATGATCTTGCATCCAATCTTTATGATTGTTTTCTCGAAGTTTTTGTAAAAAATTTAGTGATGTTTGTGATACACTTGTTGTCATTAATCGGCTATTTTAAAGTTAAATATAAGCTCTTTTTATATATTTACGTACACTGATTTAAAAACCAATTAGTATGGATACTAAAACCAAACCAAACAAAAGCTTTTTGATAATTGGCATACTTGCCCTGTTATGGAATATCATGGGGCTGTTTCAGTTTATAATGGCTGCTTTTATGCAAGATACCATGTTAGAGACCTACAGTGAAACATACACGCCACAACAAATGGAACTATTTTTAAACACACCCAATTGGTATTATGTTGTTTTTGGTATTTGTACCATCACAGGTGTTTTGGCTTCCATCGCTTTATTGCTTAAAAAGAAAATTGCAGTACCATTGTTCTTAGTATCCTTAGTAACAGTTTTAGTGATACAGGGTTTTTGGATGTTAGGTACACAGGCTATAGCACTATTAGGCACAGAAGCTATTATAATGCCAATGCTAGTGATTGTTACAAGTATCTTTTTATATTTCTATTGCAAAGGTGCAAGACAAAACAATTGGCTTTTATAAAACTATGATGAAGCTAAAATATACAAGAAAGTAAAACCCTTACTAGCGTGTAACTAGGTAGACAAGAAGCTCTCTATGGCTAAAGTATAGCTCTCAAGACCAAACCCAAGTAGTACTCCTTTGGCACCTGCAGAGATATAAGATTTGTGCCGAAACTCTTCTCGTGAAAATGTGTTAGAAATATGCACCTCTACCACTGGGCTATCGATAGCCTTTACCGTATCTCCAATACCAATAGATGTATGGGTATAAGCTCCCGCATTTAATATAATACCATCATACTCAAAACCTGCCTCTTGGAGGCTATCAATGAGTTCTCCTTCAATATTAGATTGAAAATACGATAGCTCTATCTTGGGATATTTCTTTTGCAGTTCTAAAAAAAAAGACTCAAAAGAAGCAGTACCGTAAATAGCCGTTTCACGGGTACCTAGTAGGTTTAAATTTGGACCATTAATTATCTTGAGTTTCATACTTCAAATATAGAAAATAAAAAAACGAAAGAAATTGACTTCTTTCGTTTTTAAACAATCTCTTTGGTTTTTCTAAAGGTCGAATACCATACCAATTCTTGCTTGCATATAACTAGAGCTATCTACGGGCACAGATTCATCGGCTAATAGTGTATATTTTATTTCTGCAAATATATTAACGTTACTCAGTAAATGATAGATATACCCTGCTCCAATATTAGCTCCAAAATTTGAGTCTTTCACTACCTGTTCTCCAGATTCGAAACCACCTATATATGTTTTCTCTATAAGTGTTTGATACAAATATTGACCTCCTGCTAGCATATAAAATTCATCGTATACTTTATATCGAGCATTTAAATCCATGGTAAACCACTTTAAACGCTCTTTATTAGGTAATTCATTTACGGTAAATAAAGTAGTGTTTCCAAAACTCCACTTTTGATCAATTTGGTAAAGTAAATCCACGCTACCTCCAATAGATTCAATTTCAGTGAGGTACACTGGTGCAAATCCTGCTCTAAACCCCTTTGAATCATTGTATTGTTCTTGAGCCTGGATCAATGAAAACCCTGCAAGTAAACAAAATAATAGAAGTATATTTTTCATGTTCTTTTTATTTATAATTATACCACAAAAATACACTATTTACAGCAATAAAAAAGTAGATGCTGAGCCTTGCATTTTTTTAAATGTTAAGCAATAAAATCTTATAAAAATGAAAAACCTACAGCCAGCGTTACTACAGAATTTTTACCACTGATATCTTTTAAAACATCTGTAAATCCAAAATTATATCTTCCATCAACACGCAAACCAAAAGGAAGGTCATACCCTACTCCTATAATTCCAGAAACATCAGAGCTTTGCGCCTCAACAACTTCAGTATACAACTCCTTAACATTGTCATCAACTAAAATTCCAAACTGAGGCCCAGCCTGAAGATGTAAACCTCCAGCTAGATAATATTTAAAAACCAAAGGAAGGTTTACATAGCTTAATTCAAAATCTGACGCATCAAATGCTGCGCCTTGTTGAGAATACAAAACATCCAATTGTATAGCTGTTTTTTCACTAAATTTAATACCCGCAAAAGCTCCTGCCTGGAATCCCGTTCTTGATGACGAGCCTTGTTGGGCATCACTTATGGATGCAAAATTAGATCCTAGTTTAATTCCCAGGTCTAACTCCTGAGAAAATACGGTAGTACTAATAAAAAAAGCAGCTGCTATTATTGTTAAATTTTTCAATTGATATATTTTTAATGGTTACATATCAAATATACTTATACTAGGGCTAACACATTTGTTATTCGTATCTTTAATTTGTTTTAAAATTAAAACTTTAGACACCCAACCCCATGAAATGGCAACAGGCATTAAAAGACTATCAAAGCTATTTGAGAATAGAAAGAGGACTCTCAGAAAACTCAATAAGCAACTATGGCTTGGATATAAAAAAATTAATAACATGGCTGGATGATTCTAAAATACACAGCACTCCTATTGCAATTAAGCCAGAAGTAATACAAGAATTTATTTACAGCATCGCTAAAGAGGTAAATCCAAGATCTCAAAGCAGAATCATCTCTGGTCTTAAAGGTTTTTTTAATTACCTGATTTTTGAAAATTATAGAAAAACAAACCCTTTAGAGCTTATTGAAACACCAAAAATTGGCAGAAAACTTCCAGACACCCTCGCCTTAGAAGAAATAGACCAACTCATTAAAGCTATAGACCTTAGTGGTGCTCAAGGAGAACGCAACAGGGCAATACTTGAAACCCTTTACGGCTGCGGCTTAAGAGTAAGTGAATTAACCTCACTTAAAATTTCAGATTTATTCTTTAAAGAAGGTTTTATAAAAATTACAGGTAAGGGAGACAAACAACGTTTTGTACCTATTGGAGATACTACCATAAAATACATAGAATTATACCGCAAAGAAGTTCGGGTACATCAAAAAATAGCACCTAAGGCTCAAGACACCTTATTTTTAAATAGAAGAGGAAACCAGCTCACAAGAGCCATGATATTTACAATTATAAAACAATTGGTAGAAAAGACAGGCATTGATAAAGTAATAAGCCCACACACATTTAGACACTCATTTGCTACCCATTTACTAGAAAATGGCGCAGATTTAAGAGCAATACAGCAAATGTTAGGGCATCAAAGCATTACCACCACAGAAATTTACACGCACATAGAAACTTCTTTTTTGCAAGAAACTATTGAAAAATTTCATCCAAGAAAAGATGAGTAATATTTTTATTCCTCTAGTGGGGGATGTCCATGGATGCCTTCATAAATAGCATCAAAATTTTCTCTTAGGTGACTGCGAAGTTTTAAACGGTAATCATTTTTAAGCCAACTTATAAAATTGTGCGTGCTTTTACTTATGCATTTTGAATAGCGCTCTATTCTAAAATCTATATCATCACCCAATTTCTTTGCTAAGATTAAAGCATCATACACATCTTCGCTGTTTTGAGAACATATTAAAGCATGTTGAGCAATAGAACGCTCTAATATAACCTTAGAGGAGTGTCCTGCCTTCACAGAGTCTGTATAGGCTTTTTTAATATCAAAAGTGACGTTCTCAGATTTAGAAAATTCTGCCCTTAACTCTTCTGGCATCTCATAAATAAAGTAGCTTTCCAGCTCCTCATCATCCATAAGATTATCAAGGTAGTAGTTTGGTGATCTAAAGATGCGTTGCCAATCCAAATCTGCACCCCAAGGTCCAAAACGGTGAAAATTATTACCTAGGTCTATCACATCAAAAGTAGATTTATCTTTCAAAATACGAGAACCACGACCAATCATTTGATAGTACAGGGTCAAAGACTTAGTGGCTCTATTTAAAATAATAGACTCTACCGTTGGCTCATCAAAACCTGTGGTTAAAATACTAACCGATGTTAAAATAGCATCTGGCGTTACGTGAAACCACTCTAGAATTTCTTGTCTTTGTTTTTTAGTTGCAGTATTATCTAGGTGTCTTACAGGGTATCCTGCATAATTAAATGCGTCATATACGTGTAAAGAAGTATTGATACCATTGTTAAATATCAACGTCTTCTTACCCTTAGAATGCTCCTCATAGGCGTGCATGAGTTTACTAAGCATATCATTGGTAGTGTATAAATCTTCAGAAGATTTAACCGTGTAATCACCATTGGCGCCAATTTCTAGAGAAGTTAGCCCTACGTTGTAACTATAGGTATTTGCCCTAGATAAAAACTCGTTTTCTATCAAAGCCTCAATGGTTTCCCCTACAATGAGTTCATTGTAGTTGTCATTCATTGGTAGTTTGATGTTTGAACTCAAAGGTGTTGCCGTCACACCTAGTATGAAAGACTTATCAAAATAGCCAAACAACTTTGTAAATGAGTTGTAATGCGCCTCATCTATAATTACCAGCCCAATGTTACTGATATCAAATTTTTCGTCTTGAAGTCTATTGTTTAGTGTCTCCACCATGGCAACAAAACAGCTGTATTGGTCTTGGTCATCAAGGTTTGCAGTACTATTAACTACTTTATTTATAACCCCAAACTCTGTGAGCATTTTGGAAGTTTGAGATAGTAGTTCAATACGGTGTGTCATTATAAGGACACGTTTGTTGTGGTTTTTAAGGTATTGTCTTACAATCTCAGAAAAAATAACTGTTTTCCCACCACCAGTTGGTAATTGGTAAAGCAAATGATAATCCTCGGGGGCATCATCAAATGCAGTAAAGATTTTATCAATTGCCCCTTTTTGGTAGGAGTATAAATCTTTACCAGTTTTTGTTTCGTCTATACTATTAGAAGTGTCTATAGCCACAATTATGAGAATTTATGCAAGTTGCAAAATTACGTTCTTTTGTGACTTCTACCATACTACTTTGATAGTATTTTTCTGAAAAATCATATTTAATCCAAACAATTGCTTTAAAAACAAAGCCTCAAAAGCAAATAAAAAAGATGAAAATATCTGAAATGAAACTTTTGAGTTCACAGGTGGTTTTTAGAGTGTGTATTTTTTATATTTGGCTTTTACTAAAAATACACTACTATGGGAAGAGCTTTTGAATTCAGAAAAGCAAGGAAAATGAAACGTTGGTCTGCCATGAGTAAGGCATTTACCAGAATAGGTAAAGACATTGTAATGGCGGTCAAAGAAGGCGGCCCAGATCCAGATTCAAATTCCAGGTTGCGTGCAGTGATTCAAAACGCAAAGTCTTTGAACATGCCCAAAGACAATGTTGAGAGAGCCATCAAACGTGCCAGTGACAAGAGTCTAGGAGATTATAAAGAAGTATTGTTTGAAGGATATGCACAACATGGTATTGCCATATTAATAGAAACAGCTACAGATAACAATACCAGAACTGTCGCAAATGTGCGCTCTTATTTTAATAAATGTGACGGCAACATGGGTACCTCTGGATCAGTTGTTTTTATGTTTGATCACCTTTGTAACTTTAGGGTGAATGTAGGAGAATTGGATCTTGAAGAATTAGAGCTAGAACTTATAGATTATGGCGTAGAAGAAATATTTGAAGATGAAGATGGCGTTTTAATTTATGCTCCTTTTGAAAGTTTCGGAAATATTCAAAGCTACCTTGAGACACATAATATCGAAATTTTGTCTTCCGGTTTTGAACGGATCCCTCAGGTGACTAAATCTATCACGCCAGAGCAAACGGCAGATGTAGAAAAATTATTAGAAAAGCTAGAAGAAGATGATGATGTACAAAATGTATATCACACCATGGAAGAAACTACACCGTAGATAAAAAACCCTATGGCTAAGGACTTCTAACTCCAAGAAGGCACCTTACCCTTAATGCCCTTATAAAAAGTTCTTAATTTAAGCTCATCAGCCTTGATATCTCCAGTAGGGTAAAAAGGCTCACTGATACCCATTACCTTATTTTGATAGTCTAAACGCACAGAGATAATTGGCACATTGGCAGTAAGAGCTATGTAATAATAACCCGTTTTCCAGGTGCTTACTTTTTTTCTTGTCCCTTCTGGAGCAATAGCCAACCTAAATTCTTGATGCTTTGAAAACACATTAGCAATAGCTTGCACTTTGTTCTCTGACTTATCCCTATTTAAAGCAGCGCCACCCATCCATTTAAAATACCATCCCCATAGCGGGTTAAACAACTCTTTTTTACCTACAAAATTAATTTGCAGCTTTAAAATACGTCTTACTAGTACAGATAATAAAAAATCCATATTGCTAGTATGAGGAGCAACTATAAGTACAGATTTTTTTATGGAGCGGTCAAAGTCTCCATCTATTTTCCAACCAAGAAGCTTAAAGTATATAAATTTTGTTAATCCCATGCAGTGTTGGTTGGTGTGATTTGCTAAATTATGATAGTGCTATTTTTATAGGGTACTACAACTCTAGTGTTGTTTGTTTTTTAAAATAGCGTTTGCCTTTACTAGATCTTCGGGGGTGTCAATGCCAACACCCTCAATGGCAGTCTCTGCCATTTTAATATTTTTTCCATACTCCAAATACCGTATGCATTCAATTTTTTCTATAGCCTCTAGAGTGCCCATTGGTAGATGGTAAAAATCTAACAGCGCCTGCTTTGTAAAGGCATAAATTCCTTTATGTTTATAGTAACTTGTTGCTACATCTTTATCACGAGCAAAAGGTATGGGAGCCCTTGAAAAATACTGAGCAAAATTCTCTTTATTAACGATAACCTTCACGCAATTAGGATTATTAATTTCATCCCAATCTGTAATTTTAACCATCAAAGAGGCCAAATCTATTTTTGAGGCATCAGCGGCTTTAAAGACATCCAAAAGTGTTACCAATGCTTCTTTGTTTGTAAAAGGCTCATCTCCTTGCACATTTACAACAATGTCAATATCCATATTGGCAACAGCCTCTGCTATTCGGTCGCTGCCGCACTGATGGTCTTTTATACTCATAATGGCTTTTCCGCCATGGGCTGTAATTTCTTTATAAATAATAGCACTATCGGTAACTACAAAAACATCCTCAAACAGGCCCGTAGCTACTGTAGCTTTGTAAGTGCGTAAAATTACAGTTTGGCCCCCTAAATCTTGCATCAATTTTCCAGGAAATCGAGATGCCTGGTAACGTGCCGGTATCATTGCTATTATTTTCTTACTAGTATTCAAGGTACTTTAGGGTTTGTTATTATTAAAATTATGTTGTCAAACAAAAATACATATTAATGTACATTGATGATAAACATTAGGCATCTTGTTCAAAAAAATCTTCTTTAAAACCAATCAAATATAATTTTTCTTGGGCTCTTGTGATAGCTGTATACAACCAACGAAGGTAATCTTTATCTACACCATTTGGCAAATAAGGCTGTTCAACAAATACATTTTGCCATTGTCCTCCTTGGCTTTTATGACACGTTATAGCATAAGAAAACTTTACTTGAAGTGCATTAAAATATCTGTTTTTCTTGACCGCTTGAAATTTTTTGAATTTCGAACTCTCATGTGCATAATCTTTCATCACCTCTTGATACAGAAGGTTAGAATCGTCATAGGTTAGTGAGGGAGTTTCAGAAGTAAGTGTGTTTAAAAGCAATACGGTTTCAAAGGCTTTCATTTTTGGATAATCTGCTAACTGTACTTTTACCTCTGCAAAACGAAAACCATATAGGTCAACAAATCTGAAAATTTCTAAAACTTGTACTATATCTCCGTTTGCTATAAATCCTGCATCACTCTCACTGGAAACCCAATGATAGTTATTTTTCACCACCATTAATCTATCTCCAGCAGAAAGCTCATCTTCTTGAAATAAAATGCGTGTGCGTATGCTTTGGTTGTATAAATTTGCGCGCTTATTTGATCTTACAATAAGTACTGTATTATCATTATCTTCACTGTTATAGTGCTGCTCAAGGGCATCCATAATTTCCATGCCATCTTGAGGTTTTACTACATCTGCAAATACCTGATCACTAAATTTAAAACGATCATAAATTCCTTCATTTAGTGTTTCTCTTAATTTGGTTGCATTCCATAAGATACCACTATCATGCTGCTGGCGTACCACATCATCAAGCTCTATCGCTATAACATGTTTGTTAAATTGGTTTTCTAATATACGGGCATCCAGAGCTGGGCTTACATCAAGTTTTACAGGAGGTAATTGAGCCGTATCTCCAATAAGCAACAGCTTACAATTATGACCACTGTATATAAACTGCAATAAATCATCGAGTAAAGAACCGTTTTCAAAAAGCTTAGCGTCTTGATTAATATCTGGAATCATAGAAGCCTCATCAACCATGAAAATCGTGTTTCTGTGCTTATTATTTTGCAATGTAAAGCTAACCCCTCCTCCTTTTTTTGGTTTGGGATAGTAAATTTTTCTATGAATAGTAAAGGCTTCTTTACCTGCATAATTACTAATTACTTTGGCTGCTCTTCCTGTTGGTGCCAAAAGCACTGAAGACATTTTTGCTTTACCAAGGTTCTTAACTATGGTTCCGGTTATGGTTGTTTTACCCGTACCGGCATATCCCTTGAGTAAAAACACTTCGTTTTTCTTGTCATTTAACACAAATTTGGACAACAAATGCAGTGCAATATCCTGTTTTGCAGTAGTGTTATGCGGAAAATCGCTTTTCAGTAAACTATAAAATTGTGACACGTCCATAAAAGAGGTTTCTTAGAAGCTTTAAAGATGCCATTATTTTTATGAATATACTTTTACGAACAAAAAAAAATTGTAGATTTGCGATAGACCTAGTATTTCTAAAAAAAACCTAAATTTTTCTTTACAATGAAATTAATATTACAACTTGTTCTTTGGGTACTCATTATCTTTTTAGGGTGGAAATTATACAGCTCAATTATTGGGCCTGTAGAATTTAATGAAAAACGTGACGCCCGTTATGCCAAAGTGATTAAAAACTTAAAAGATGTTCGAGCTGCAGAATTAGCTCACAAAGAAATCACCGGGAAATTTACAGGGAGTTTTGACAGCTTAGTTCGTTTTTTAGATACTGCACAGTTTGCAAATGTTCAAAGACGTGACACAAGTTACGCAGATGAGAAGAAAAATAAAGCCTACGGATTAGACGCAAAAACTGGAGGATATATTCTAGAGGTAGTTTTATTAGACACTCTGGGTTTTACATCCGTTAGAGATTCTATATTTGGAGGAACAGACCGTTACAAGACGATGATGGATTTACCGCTTGAGCAAGAGGGAATTACAGGAGTAATAGAGCTTGTAGCCGGAGAAGTCATTAAAAATCAAGGAAGAAAAAATGAGAAAGCCTACTCTGCTTTTGAAGCAAGAATTAGCAAGAAAATCATTCTAGAAGGTTTGGATAAAGATTTAATAAATCAAGAAGAGCAAGTAGTTTCTGTGGAGGGTGTAAATGGCGCCTTTGTTAAAGTTGGATCTCTAGAAGAGGTTGACACCTCTGGTAACTGGCCAAAAATATATGACGCTGAACAAACAAAACAATAATACAGGGCTTATTGCCCATCAAAGCCTGTCCGTTCAATTAGCATTGACCGGACATTCTTTTTTAATAACCCACACCCACACCAAAGAAGTTCTCTTTTTCTGTGAAACCATCTTTGAGCAGGCCACTACTCCAGAAGAGTTACTTACTCACCTTACACAAAAAATTAACGACACCCCCGAGCTTAATAATAACTTCGATGATGTAGTTTTAATACACTGTAACGATATGGCCACAAACGTGCCTAAATCACTTTTTGATCCTCAAAAAGCAGCAGAGTATTTAAAGTTTAATTCAAAAATACTTGCCACAGATTTTATAGCTTTTGATACGGTACATACCCAAGATATTATTACAGTATATACGCCTTATGTAAATGTCAATAATTTCTTTTTTGATACCTACGGGAGTTTTTCTTATTATCATGCTACAACAAAATTACTGGAGACAATTTTAAATAGCCCTAGTGATATAAACTCGCCAAAGGTGCATGTGCATGTATTTAAAGATAGTTTTACCTGTATAGTAAGTAAGGATAGTAAATTGCAGTTATGCAATACCTATAGCTACAAAACCCCCGAAGATTTTATTTATTATATCCTTTTTTGCTATGAACAATTAGAGCTTAAACCAGAAACAGACACTGTAACATTAAGTGGGGCTATTACAAAAGATGATTCTTTATATACACTATTATTCACCTATATAAGACACATCAATTTTGAGCCAAACAACAAAGGGGTAGATATCAAAGACACTCCAAAACACCAACAATTTATTATTTCAAATATATAGCAATGCGCATTATTTCAGGTTTACATAAAGGGAAACGTCTTATGGCTCCAAAGTCATTACCGGTGCGTCCTACCACAGATTTTGCCAAAGAAGGATTGTTTAATATTTTAAACCATAGGTGGATGTTTCAGGACATATCACTTCTAGATTTATTTTCTGGTACTGGAAACATTAGTTATGAGTTTGCCTCCAGAGGTTGCAAAGATATAACCTCGGTAGATAGTCATTTTGGTTGCATCAAATATATTTCTAAAATCTCTGAAGAACTACACTACAATATTCATGCTATCAAAGCTGATATTTTTAAGTACACAAAAATGCCTTCAAGATCTTTTGATATCATTTTTGCAGACCCTCCTTATGATTTCACACTCCAACAACTAGAGCAAATGATTAGCCAATCGTTCAAAAATGGTCTTGTATCACAAGAAGGAGTTTTTATTTTAGAACATTCAAAACATACAGATGTATCTGGCTTTGAGCGTTTTTCAGAGTCTAGAAGATATGGAGGTTCTGTCTTTAGTTTTTTTCAATAAATTAGATTTTATTTTTTATAAAAAATTTCTGATTTTTGTAGATTAAAACTATTTCAAAAGCATCTTAGGACTTGAATAATATTAAGTATATATGCAAAACCAACTCCTTAAAATTATAGATTTAGATTTTGTTTCTATTGAAGTCTATCCTAACTTTTTAATAACAACAATTAAAGAGGGTGTTGTATTTGATACCATTGAATTAGAAACTATATACCAGGTGTTCGAAAATCAATTTCCAAACAAAGACTTTGGATTAATTGCAAACAGAGTGCATGATTACACAGTAAATCCTACTTGTTATTTAGAGTCTAGTAAATACAAGCGCTTAAAAGCAATGGCAATACTGTGTCATGAAGAAGCTAGTTATAATAACGCACAGTTTGAAAAAACCTTCTACAAAGATCTAGAGGCATTTTATACATTAGAGGAGGCTGTTGCGTTTATCTCTTCCAAAATATAAAAAAAGCAGGTCTATAAGCCGGGTTCTGTTCAATTTGGCTTATGCCAAAAATTCCTTATCATTTATCTAGGTGTACATTTACACATACACTCCATCTGCCCACCCTCCAGCATGGGCGGGAACCCTTATTGCTGGTATACGTGGCATTTCACCGTATAGAGTTTACCTGGTTTCACTACAGCATAACCTGTACATACTTTCTGTTGCACTAGTCCTCTCTCTTTTAGCTAAAGCTACTAGAAATGACGGCTGTTAGCCGCTATACTTCCCTATGGTGCCCGGACTTTCCTCTTCAAAACAAGTTTGAAGCGATAAGGCGACCTGCTGTTGCAAAAGTATCATTATTGTTAATAAATACCGTAAAATAAGAAGGGCTATTTTTTTAATTAAGGAACGTGCGTACTTATATTTGTTTTTATACTATGGAACCATTTATTGTATCGGCTAGAAAGTACAGACCCACAACATTTAAAGATGTTGTAGGCCAACAGGCCATTACAAATACCTTGGAAAATGCCATAGAAAACAATCACTTAGCACAAGCACTTTTGTTTACAGGACCAAGAGGTGTTGGTAAAACGACCTGTGCCCGTATTCTCGCAAAAAAAATAAATCAAGACGGAAATCATAAAGAAGATGAGGATTTTGCATTTAATATTTTTGAATTAGATGCTGCCTCTAATAATTCTGTAGATGATATAAGAAATCTTATAGACCAAGTACGTATTCCTCCGCAGGTTGGACAGTACAAGGTATATATAATAGATGAGGTACATATGTTGTCATCAGCTGCTTTTAATGCTTTTTTAAAAACCCTTGAAGAGCCGCCAAAGCATGCCATTTTCATATTAGCAACTACAGAGAAACACAAAATTATACCTACAATATTATCAAGATGTCAAATTTTTGATTTTAGACGTATTACAGTGCAAGATATTAAAGGCCATTTAGCGTCTGTAGCACAACAAGAGAAAATCACTGCTCAAGATGATGCGTTGCATGTTATTGCTCAAAAAGCGGATGGTGCTCTTAGAGATGCACTCTCTATTTTTGATAGAGTAGTTAGTTTTTCTGGAGAAAACCTTACCCGTGAAGCAGTTACAGAAAATCTCAATGTACTAGATTACACCTATTATTTTAATATCACAGACCTTGTGATACAAAATGATATTCCTCAGGTATTGTTAGCCTACAATGAAATTTTAAGCAAAGGGTTTGATGGTCATCATTTTATTATGGGATTAGCTTCTCACTTTAGAGACTTATTGGTTTGCAAAAACCAACAAACCATATCCCTGCTAGAGGTAGGTGATCAGGTAAAGAAAATGTATCTAGAGCAATCACAGCAGACACCTCACAATTTTTTAATAGAAGCGCTTGATATTGCTAACTCCTGTGATTTAAAATTTAAAACAAGCCGCAACCAAAGGCTACTAGTAGAACTATGCTTAATGCAATTAACTTCTCTCACTGCGCAGGGAGAAAAAAAAAAGGCCAATAAGCTAAAAAAACGTTTTGTACTTCCTCCTTCTCATTTTAAAGAAATAGCCGCACAGGCTCAAGAAAAGCTAGATACTACTCAGCAAACACCTGTCATTGCAACTCCACCAATTTTGCAAACAAACCAGATGGAGGAGCAAGAAAATCAAAACCCTTCCTCTGCCCAGGTGGATAAACAAGAAACTATCCAGCAACCATCGTTAATTAAAGAAGAAGTTTCCTCCAAAAAAAGAGTTTCAGCACTATCCTTAAAAAGCATCCAAAAAAAGCAACAACTCACAAAAGAAATTAATGCAAGGGTTCCTAATCAGGAAAACTTGCCTACTGAAGATTTTACTCTAGAGCAAATGATTACCCACTGGAATGCTTACACAGAGATTGTAAAAGGGCAAGGGAAATACAATTTCTTGTCTCACCTTACCATGAATGAACCTAAATTAAAAGATGGGATGATTCATCTTGAATTTCCAAATCAAACTATTAAAATAGAGGTGGAAAGAGATAAATTTGAGCTGTTAACTTACATGCGCAAAGAACTTCAAAATTACAATGTTGATCTGGTTATAGATGTTAACGAATTGCAAGTAAAACGGTATGCATATACAGACAAAGAAAAGTATGACAAACTAGTGGAAAAAAACCCTAATCTAGAAGTCCTCAGAAATGCCTTTGAACTAGATATTTAAAGCACTGCTATGAATTCAAAAAAACAAAACCCAATTAAAATGTTGGGATTAAAATTGCCTACAGATCCAAGATGGGTAAATATTGTTGAGAAAAATATTGAGGAAATATTGACAGATCACGCCTATTGTGAACAAAAAGCAACCTCTACAGCCATCTCTTTAATTGTTTCATTTCCTGAGTATACAGAGTTGGTTCAAGAAATGGTGGCGCTTGTAAAAGAAGAGATTAGTCATTTCAAACTAGTGCACGATAAAATCATAGCCCGTGGCTGGACTTTGGGGCGTGATCGTAAAGATAGCTACGTACTAGAGATTTTAAAATTTTTTCCAAAAGGTGGCAGCAGAACAACACAACTGGTTCACAGACTTTTATATGCCGCACTTATCGAGGCTAGAAGTTGTGAGCGTTTTAGACTACTGAGTGAAGAGTTAGAAGATCAAGAATTAGCAGATTTTTACCACAAACTTATGGTTAGCGAAGCAAATCATTACACCATGTTTCTAGGCTTTGCAAGACAATATGGGGAACGAAAAGAAGTAGATGAAAAATGGCAAGCATTACTGGATTTTGAAGCTCAAGTCATGAAAAATTTGAGTAAAAATGAAAGTATTCATGGATAACTTTGTTTTAGAAAAACGCTATTTCAAGGCACTTGTTTTTCGTTCATTGTAAAGCTGTTTTACAATACCATCTGCCAAACCAATTTTAGGAACATACATATTTTTTGCTTTTGCCCACTTCATGGCAGACAGATAAATACGTGTAGCTGGAATAATCACATCTGCCCTATCTGGATTCATTTTAAGTTCAAACACACGCTGGTTATAATCATACTGTTTTACTTTTTCATAGAAGTTAGACATAAACAAATAACTCAGGGGCTGCCCTACTTTCTTTTCGCTAAAGCGATATATACTGTTTATATTTCCTCCAGAGCCTATTACATTAATTTTAGAATATGCTTTTGTATGTTGGTTAACCCACTGTTGAGCCTGTTCCCATATAGCGTCCTCAACCATGCCGTTTATAATACGTACCGTGCCCAATTTAAATGAGTGTGAAGCAATATTTTTACCATTGGCAAAAACTGTAAATTCTGTAGAACCTCCTCCAACATCTACATATAAGAATACTTTATTATCACTAATGAGTTGTTTTAAATCAGTAGATGCAATAATAGCAGCTTCATCATTACCATCAATAATCTGAATGTCAATGCCAGTAGCAGCTTTTAATTTAGATACAATTTCTTTACCATTTTTGGCCTCTCGCATGGCAGAAGTTGCACAAGCCCTAAAAGCTACAACCTTATGGGTTTTAATAATTAATGAGTATGCCTGCATTGCATCGAGAAGCCGCTTATAATTACTTGAAGATATATTACCCTCCAAAAAAACATCAGCGCCCAGTCTAATGGGTAGGCGCACCAAGGAAGTTTTTTTAAATTGAGTAGGAAATCCTTCTTTCTCTATTACCGTTGCAATGAGCAGACGTATAGCGTTAGAACCAATATCTACGGCAGCATATTTCTCTATGTGTAACAAATTAATTTTCTAGTTTATTTTTATAATACGCATACAATGCAAATTGAGATCGCACTTTAGGCTTGTTGTTTTTTCTGTACAGGTTGTCTTGTTTTTCAGAAATACATCTCGCCTTTACATTGTCACTCCAACAAATATCAAAGGTTTCAAGAATTTCTTCTTTAATTTGCTGGTCATATATAGGGCACGAAATCTCTACTCTTGTATCTAAATTTCTACGCATAAAATCTGCAGAAGAAATATATATTTTTGGAGCTCCATCATTCTCAAATATATACAGTCTTGGGTGCTCTAAAAACTTATCTACAACGCTAATTACCTCAATGTTTTCACTCATTGCTTTTACTCCTGGAATTAAGCAACAAATACCCCTAACAATGAGTTGAATTTTAACCCCTGCCCTACTAGCGGCGTAAAGTCTGTCTATTAATCTATTGTCTGACAGGCTATTGAGTTTTAACTTAATACCACTTTTTTTACCTTGCATGGTATTAAATATTTCGGTTTCTATTAAATCATAAATAGCTGTTCTAGTATAATGTGGAGATACAATTAAATGTTTGTACTCTTTAATTTTGTAGTTTACTTCAAAAAAGTCAAACACTCTATTGAGTTCTTTTCCAATTTTTTGATTGGCGGTAAACAAGGTGTAATCTGTGTATATTCTTGCCGTAGATTCATTAAAGTTTCCGGTACTTATAAATGAGTATTTTTTCAACTTACCCTCCTCTAGGCGCTCAACAACACATATTTTACAATGTACCTTAAGCCCTGCTACCCCAAATATAAGCTTCACGCCTTCACGTTGCATTTGCTCTGCATAATGAATGTTAGCCTGTTCATCAAAACGTGCTTGTAATTCTATTTGTACCGTTACTTCTTTACCATTTTTAACCGCATTAATCAAACTACTGGCAATGTGAGACACCTCTGCAAGTCTATAAATAGTAATCTTAATTGTTTTTACAGTAGGGTCAAGTGCTGCCTCACGCAAAAACTTTACAACATAAGAAAAGCTCTGGTATGGAGCGTGCAGCAAATAATCTTTCTTAGCCACTTTATCTAGAAGGCTTCCTACAAGGTTTAAACCAGGAACATTCAGTGGTGTGATTTTTTCGTATTGCAGATCTTGGCGTCCTAGGTTAGGAAAATTGATGTAGTCTCTTCTGTTGTGATACCTTCCTCCAGGGTTAATGCTATCAGAGTTTTTAATTCCCATTTTATCCATCAAGAAAGAAAGTGTCTCGTCATCTATGGTTTTATCATATACAAGGCGCACAGGAGCTCCATCGCTTCTATTTTTTACAGATTTAGAAATTTTATCAATAAAACTCTTACTTAAATCACTCTCTATATCAAGGGCGGCATCACGAGTAATTTTTATCATGTGTGCAGAAATATAATCATACTTAAATATGCTAAATATTTTATGTAGCATATAGCGTATTAAATCATCCAAAATGATGATGTATTTTTTACCATCTTGACTTGGTAACTCTACAAAGCGTTCTACATTTTTTGGTATTTCAATAAGGGCGTAATTATTTTTTGACTCAAAAGTGGTGTCATCTTTAGCCATCTTCATTTTCACGGCTAGGTAGGCTGCGCTATCTTTTAATGAAGGAAACTCTTTAAGTTCACCAATCATAATAACAACCATTGCAGGACTTACCTTTTGTAAGAAATAATCTGCAATAAATATAGACTGAGACTTGGACACCTCTGTCTCATCAATCATAAAAATCTGCTCTTTTTTAAGCTCCTCTTTGATACCACTTAAAATACCTAAACTGGTTTTCTGCTGCTTTATTACTGTCTTGGTAATTAGCTCCATAAGCTCAGAGGCTGGAATACCTCCTAAAAAGCTACGCCCACCCTTGCCGGCATTAGCAATACGTTTTATAGTTGCATACCTAACTTTAAAAAACTCATCTAGATTGTTTGAGAAAATACCAATAAAACGTAACCTTTCAAGCAGTGGAGTTGTAGTATCTTCAGCCTCTTGTAATACGCGTGCGTTAAATTGTAACCAGCTTAATTCACGGTTATAATAGCTATTCTCAAGAGGGGCTTTATTTAGTTTTGGTGTCATAATTTTATTTTAGGTCTCTCGGAAAAACTGTTTTTACAGTAGTTCCTGTGGTTATCTCACTCCACTTATCCACATCAAAGGTAATGGCTACAAAACCACAAGTAGGTACATTATCAATACCAGTACTACCCAAGATATTTACAATAGACGTGAAAGCATGATTATGGCCACATAGCATCACACAATCTTGGGTATTTTTTAATTCTTTAATAAGCTTCATAACTTGTTGGCCACTAAAATCATATAACTCAGGATTTACCACAAAGGCATCATTTTTAAGTTCAAAAGCATCTTTAAAATACGTTGCAGTGCTTTGAGTTCTTATAGCATCACTAGTAATAATTACTTGCGGCTTAACAATGGTTTGTGCCACCAATTTTGAAACCTGCGAAGCATCTTTAACCCCTTGTTTTTTTAAGGGTCTGTGCCTATCTCCAACAGTATGTTTCCAAGAAGATTTAGCATGTCTTATAAAATACAGAGTTTTCATTAATGATACTATTACTTAATAAGCTAGGGCTGCAACCTACCTATATTCCAGCTATTATTAATTTTAGTATACTTGATTCTATCATGCAATCTACTACTTCTGCCCTGCCAAAACTCATATGAGGTTGGCTGTATTAGATAGCCTCCCCAATGGGCTGGTTTTATAATAGGTTTAGTCTGGTATTGTTTTTCTAAATCCAGTAACTTTTCTTCTAAAGCTTCTCTACTATCTATAGAGGTTGATTGATCGCTTACTAGGGCGCCCAATTGGCTCTCACGAGGTCTTTTATTAAAATAGGCGATAGATTTTTCTTCTGAAATTTTAACAGCCATACCCGTTATTATAATTTGACGCTCCAATGAGGGCCAAAAAAAAGAAATACAGACCTTGTTATTTTGTGCAATAGCCTGGGCTTTACCACTGGTGTAGTTGGTATAAAAAACAAAGCCTTCTTGGGTAAATTCTTTAAGCAGCACGACCCGCGCCTTTGGAACACCTTTTGCATCTACAGTACTCAGCGTCATCGCATTTGGCTCCTCTACAGTAGGAGTCTTTTCAGCATCTACAAACCAAGTAGCAAACTGTTCTAATGGATTTTCCAGCACAGTATCTTCTGTAAGAGAGCCTTTCTCGTAGGATTTTCTGTAGTCGTGAAGGTTTTTGTCCATAAAATTAACTTTACTGCAAGGTACAAAGATTGCATAATTTATAATATACCAGAATCTTTAAAGTTATGTGAAAAATTAAATCCAAAAATAGCAAGATAGTAAGACACCTTTGGGCTTAGATTTCAAAAACCTTACCATCTTGCGCTAGTTTTGTAGCTGAAAAAACTTCCTGCGCCTGGTTTTTAAACTCATTGTAATCATTGTAGCGCCCAGAATAATGACCAAGCAATAAAGACCCTACACCTGCCTTTTTAGCAATTAAAGCAGCCTGGCGCGCAGTACTGTGCATGGTTTTTAAAGCCAATGCAGCATGCTGTTGTAAAAAAGTAGCCTCATGGTAGAGTAGTGTGGTATTTAATAATTGAGGTATAATTTCCTCGCAATAGGCGGTATCACTGCAATAAGCATAAGATTTTGGAGGGCTTGGATCTAATGTAATAGCCGCGTTAGAGACCATATGCCCTTTACTATCTGGCACATCAAATCCTTGTTTGGCTTTTTGGTAGTATGAAGGATCTATATCCAACTCTTTTGCTTTTTGAATATTTAAAATTCGTTCTCCAGGCTTTTGTTGAAATAAAAACCCATTTGTATATACTCTATGTTTTAAAGGTATAGTAGTGATACTCAAAACAGCATCTTCAAACAATAGCTCTGGCTGGTTGCTTTCTAACTCATGAAAGAAAAGCTCAAAATTAGTATAGGTTTTACCTAATTTAAGTTGCAGTAAAATGGCTTGTTTAATACCTTTTGGCCCATATATGTGTAAACTAGCATCTCTACCTAATAATTTAAATGTGGATATTAAACCCACCAAACCAAAAAAGTGGTCACCGTGCAAGTGAGAAATAAAAATGTGTTTTATTCTAGCAAATTTTATTTTGAACTTTCTAAGCTGAACTTGAGTACCCTCTCCACAATCTATTAAAAACAAGTGTCCTTTCACTTCCAGTATTTGCGCTGTAGGATTAGCATCATAGCGTGGTGAGGCAGAATGACAACCAACTATTGTTAATTTCATGCTATTTAAATACTAGATTAGACATAGGTGTTAAATTAGTGCTCTTATCAAAAACGTACAAAGAAGCAAGTATGGTTTTAAAAACCAAGATCTCTTTCTATTTCTTCCATCTCAATAACATCTTGCGCCTCTAAAAGTGTTGGTACTACCATAATCTCATTTGGTTGTATGTCTGGATCTAGGGCGTTATTTACTATTACAAAAGAATGTTTTGAAATTCTATGTTGGTTTGAAAGCTCGATAAACAAAAGCAATTGCTCTAAAGATAGATTGGTATAGGCCAGCAAATCAATGATAAGATTTTGATCTTTAAAACGTTTTGGTACAATGTAATTTAAAAACTTAGCAAAATCTTCAATACCATCTTTTTGGTCTTTTAAGACAGTAAACGTTTTGGAGGTATTAATTATCATTTCTTTTGATTTTGGAAGCCAATAAATATAATACTGCCATACGCACTGCCAATCCGTTTTGAACTTGATCTAAGATAATGGCTTGTTTAGAGTCTGCAACATCACTTGTAATCTCAACACCCCTATTAATTGGGCCAGGATGCATGACAATAATTTCTTTATCTAGGTTGTCTAATATTGCTTTATTTAACCCAAACTGCTGTGTGTACTCTCTGGTAGAAGGAAAATAACTAATATCCATACGTTCATTTTGTACGCGCAGCATATTTGCCACATCACACCAATTTAATGCTTTTATTAAATTAGGCTCAAAGGTAACTCCTAATGATTCTATGTGTCTTGGCATTAATGTTTTAGGACCACAAACCTTTACCGTTGCGCCTAGTTTTTGCAAAGCAAAAATATTAGACAAAGCAACTCTTGAATGTAGAATATCACCTACAATGACTACTTTTTTACCAGCCACATCTCCCAAACGCTCTCTAATAGAGTAGCAATCCAAAAGAGCTTGTGTAGGGTGCTCGTGAGCGCCATCTCCTGCGTTGATAATACTTGCATTTATATGTTTTGACAGAAATACACCAGCTCCAGGATTGGGGTGGCGCATCACAACCATATCAACCTTCATTGATAGAATGTTGTTTACTGTATCTACTAAAGATTCTCCTTTTTTTACTGAAGAGGATCCAGCAGAAAAGTTTATAATATCCGCAGAAAGTCTTTTTTCTGCAAGTTCAAAAGAAAGTCTAGTGCGGGTACTGTTCTCGAAAAATAAATTAGCAATGGTAATATCTCTAAGTGAAGGCACTTTTTTAATGGGCCTATGTATTACCTCTTTAAAATGATCTGCGGTTTCAAAGATGAGTTGTATGTCCTCCTCTGTGATGTATTTAATTCCTAATAAGTGATTTACGCTTAGTTCAGACATTTTTATAATTGTTCTTTTATTAAATAGACTGCGTCTTCTCCTTCATGTTCTTGCCAACAAACCTTTACCTTCTCACCACCAATAGCATCTACTTGCCTACCCCTGTAATCTGGCTGTATGGGCAGATGCCTGCTAAATCTTCTGTCTATAAGGGTGAGTAATTCTATTTCTGTAGGACGGCCAAAGTCTTGTATAGCGGTTAATGCGCTTCTAATGCTTCTTCCTGTGTAGAGTACATCATCAATAAACACTACTTTTTTGTCTTCCACAACAAAATCTATAGCAGTTTTATTTGCCTCTAGAGGTTTTTCACTTCTTCTAAAGTCATCACGGTAAAAGGTTATATCCAACAAACCTAGTTGTACGTCTTTAATTTTATAATCATTTTGTAAAAGGCGCACCAAGCGTTTGGCAAGAAAGCCACCCCTTGGTTGTATACCAATGAGTACTGTTTGAGAAAAATCGTTGTGGTTTTCTATTAATTGACAAGCCAAACGATGCAAAGCGACGTGAATCTCTGTTGCGTTTAATAGTGTTTTTTGGCTCATAAGGAAGTGTTCTGAAACGTATTCAGGATACAAAAGTACTACTTTTTAACAAATCAAAGCAGAAAATAATAATTCTGAGAGAAATCTTCGATTTTATTTTTGGAAACTACTCCGGATATTCTACTCGTAAATGAAACATATTATTTAGTTTTTTCTTTAAAACTTTCTTTATAAGCTCAATGTCCTTAAAGGTTACATCGGCATTTAAAAATTGACCTTGCTCCATCTGGGCATCAATAATTTTTTCTACAAATACATCTATCTTAGTAGAGGTAGGTTCTTTTAAACTTTTACTAGCAGCCTCCACGCTATCTGCCATCATTAAAATAGCAGTTTCCTTAGAAAAAGGAATAGGACCAGGATATTTAAAATCCTCTTTGTTTGCCTGGCCTTGTGTTTCTAGCTCTTTTTTGTAAAAATAATACACCATACTTGTGCCATGGTGGGTACGTATAAAATCTATAATTCTGTCTGGTAGATTATATTTCCTGGCAATTTCAATACCATCAATAACATGATTTATAATAATACTGGCACTCTCCTTTGGGTCTAATTCATCATGAGCGTTTATACCGCTTAATTGGTTTTCTATAAAAAATGTAGGGCTCGCCATTTTACCAATATCATGGTACAAAGCACCCACTCTAACTAGCATAGAATTGGCTCCAATTTCTTGAGCAGCTGCTTCGGCAAGATTTGCAACATTTAAAGAGTGATGAAACGTGCCGGGGGCTTTATTAGAGAGTTCTTTTAATAATTTTGAATTAGTATCACTCAACTCCAACAGTGAAACATCTGATACCAGACCAAATAACTTTTCGTAGAAATAAATTAATGGATGGGCAAATAACGTAGCCAAACCACATAAAACGAAATACCCAAAAATGACCCATTCAAATTCATAAATATTTCCTTCTTGTATAAGGACAAATGCAAAATATCCAATGATATAAATAAAGGTAATCTGTGCAACAGAGATAAACAAATTGGCTCTTTTATATAGTTCAGACACCGTTAAAATAGTAACTATACCCGCAATAATTTGCAAAAACAAGTATTCAAAACTATTGGGTACTATGAACCCAAGTAATAGAACTGTAAGCACATGAACAAACAATCCTAATCTAGGATCAAAAAATGCTTTTAAAATTAATGGCAAAATACAAAGGGGCACTACATACACATATTTGGCATCCATCTTCACCACAATGGTGGTAAGTAAAACCATCAATAGTACATTAAAAAAGATAAAGGTTACTTTGGTATTGTTTTTATATATCTCTGGTCTGTATTTTTTCAGAAACAGCAACAACATTAACAGCACCAGCATTACAAGCAAACCATACCCAACCAAAAGCCAAAGATAATTTGACTTGGTCCAGACTTGAGATTGATATTCTGCTTTTAAAGAATCTAGAATTTGATATGCATCTGTATCTACTAATTCTCCTTTGGCAATGATACGGCCACTTTTTTCTATAATTCCTTTGTTAGGATTCATGGCATTTACCTCATCATCGATAGCTGCCTGAGTTAGTTTGGTATTTAAAGAAACATTAGGTTTAATAACTATTTTAAGTGTTTTTTCTAACAAATCTATACTAGGAGAAATGGTTTCTAAAGAAGTAGCTGCTTTTACTATAGACTCAATGTTATCGAAACTTACAATTTGATGAAAAGTAACCTCATCAATTTCATTACTGCTTTTAAGATACACAAGCTTATCTGGATCATAAGAGTACAATTCATTTACAATACCATGCTTATAAATTTGGTCTATAATAGCTGCTCCTTTACTTTGTATTGATAGTTTAGGTACCCTAAAAAATGAATTTTGATACGCCTCATCTAACAGGCGGTAAAACTCTTTTGTAACAGTTGTTACAATAGCCATATCCATATTAAAATATGGAACTGCATTGTTAACTATCTGCTCTTTTTCTGAGGCTAGAGATACAGCATCTTTTTTTATTGTGAAACTAAAAGGAGCATACAAATTCTCATACTGCCAAGGCTTTCCTTTCTGAAAATCATACTTAAACTGTCCTGCTTTTGGAAAAAGATAAAGTATTAAAAAGGTAGCTGCAATAAAAAGAAACCCTTTATATAGTAAGGATTGATTTCTAGATAAAGTACTTAATGTTTTTTTCATAGTAAAATATTCAAGGTAAAGATACCTATTGGAATAAGCAATGACAAAACCTATGGCGGTAAAGATTGATAATTTAGTTAGAAATATGTAATTTCGTAGCCATTATTTAAATCTCAGTATAGGTACAGATTAAATAAATATTAATTCAACATTATGATTAAAAAAGTTGTTATTGTTTCTGCGGTACGTACTCCAATAGGAAGTTTTATGGGAGGGCTGTCTTCATTAACAGCTAGCCAATTAGGAAGCTTTGCTATTAAAGGAGCCTTAGATAGAATTAACCTAGACCCAACCCAAGTAGATGAGGTATATATGGGTAATGTTGTTCAGGCCGGTGTAGGACAAGCACCAGCAAGACAAGCAGCATTAGGTGCTGGCATACCAGATACGGTGCCCTGTACTACAGTAAACAAAGTGTGCTCCTCTGGTATGAAAGCTGTAATGAATGCAGCGCAGGCTATTGCACTTGGTGACGCCAATGTGGTTATAGCTGGAGGTATGGAAAGTATGAGTAATATTCCTCATTATGTGCACATGCGAAAAGGTGTAAAATTTGGGCCAGCCGCCGTGGAAGATGGTATGCAAAAAGACGGTCTGGTTGATCCCTTTGACAAAAATGCCATGGGTTTTTTGGCAGATAACTGTGCAACAAAATATAGTTTCTCGAGAGAAGACCAAGATGCTTTTGCTATAGAATCTTACAGACGCTCAGCAAAGGCTTGGAGTGAAGGGAAATTCTCTAACGAAGTAATACCTGTTGCAGTACCTCAACGAAGAGGTGATGCCCTTATTGTAAGTGAGGATGAAGAGTTTAAAAACGTTAAAATAGATAAAATCCCTGCACTGCGTGCTGCTTTTTCTAAAGAAGGTACTGTTACAGCTGCTAATGCTTCCACTATCAATGATGGAGCTGGTGCACTAATTTTAATGAGCGAAGAAAAAGCCAACTCACTTGGACTTACCATATTGGCAACCATTAAAGGGTATGCAGATGCGGCTCATGAGCCGCAATGGTTTACAACAGCACCATCAAAGGCCCTACCAAAAGCACTTGCCAAAGCAGGTGTAACACAAGATCAAATAGAATATTTTGAACTTAACGAAGCATTTGCGGTAGTTGGTCTTGCTAATATGAAAATTTTAGGTCTTGATAGCAGCACTGTAAATGTAAATGGTGGCGCTGTTTCTTTAGGGCATCCACTGGGTGTTAGTGGTGTTCGTATATTAATAACGCTATTAAATGTGCTGCAACAAAACGACGCAAAATTAGGAGCTGCAGCAATTTGTAATGGTGGTGGTGGCGCCTCTGCCATGGTAATTGAAAGAGCCTAACTCACAATTTATTCTATGAAATACGGTATTTGCAACCTTAGTATAGTGCCCCTTAGGGCAGAAGCTGCAGACAGCAGTGAACTAGTGACCCAAGTATTGTACGGTGAAGTCTTTAAGGTATTAGAGTCTAGAAAAAAATGGAGTAGAATACGCTTAGCCTTTGATAGCTATGAGGCCTGGATAGACAACAAACAATTTCTATTTATTGAAGAAGAAAATTACAATGATATCTCAAGGCAGACTCCTATTGTCTGTGAAGACCTGGTAGATATGGTCTACACCAAGGATAACCAAATGTTATCTATAGTCATGGGTAGTTCTTTAAACGGCTTAGCTATTTTAAATCATGATTTTGAAGGCAGTAGCGTAGAAGCAAAATTTGCCAAAGACAATTTAATAAACACAGCTCTTTTATACCTTAACACGCCTTATCTGTGGGGTGGTAAAACTCCTTTTGGTATAGATTGTAGTGGATTTACTCAAATGGTGTACAAACTTAATGGGTACCCCCTAAAACGTGATGCAAGCCAACAAGTTGAGCAAGGAGAAGCCCTTAGTTTTATAGAAGAAAGTGAACCTGGTGATTTAGCATTTTTCGATAACGCAGAGGGAGATATAACCCATGTAGGAATTATAATGAAAGACAACTATATTATTCATGCCCATGGAAAAGTACGTATAGACAGGTTAGACCATACAGGTATTTTTAATATTCAAACAAGCCTTCATACTCATAAATTAAGAGTGATTAAGCGCATTATATAAACTAATTTAATAGACTTACTATCTTTACATAAAAAATCCCGCCATGTGATAGCGGGATTTTTTAATACTAATTATAATGTAGTTTAGTTCTCTAATTCAGAGAGTTTAGATTTCATTTCAGAAAACTTAGCATCCATACTTAGTTGGCTATAAATTTCCATTAACTTTCTTATTAGCTGTGGGTTATTACCCCTTGAAGCATATGCCGCTTCTAGATATGGAAGCGCTTCTCGGTAAAGTCCTTCTCGCTTTGTTTCTAAGGCATCATACTTTTTAGAATCTGCCTTAGACATTCCTAAGGAGTTCATTTCATCTACAATTTTCATCTCATCTCTGAGTATCAAAGCGCCAAGATTTACCTGAGCAGATGGATAGTCTGGCTTTAGTTCAATTGCTTTCTTGTAAAACTCCATGGCTTTTACTGGGTTTCCCGAAGCAGCCGCTACAACACCTATGTTATAATAGGGTTCTGGATCTGTAGGATCAAACGCCAAGACTTGTTGCATCAATTCATCATAACGGGCTATATCTCCCATTTTGTATACCATTTCTGCTTCTGCTCTAACTAGAGTTATATCTGTAGGGTTTTCTAATCTAGCTTCTTTCATCAGTGCAATGGCTTTATCATTCTCTCCTCTACTTGAGAGAATAAGCACTACATTTTTTAAAATATCTCCTTTTACAGATTCAGACATTCGCTCACCTGGTTTGGTGTATTTTCCAGATAGTAACTCAGTGTTTCTGTCTTGCTCTGAGGCAAAGGTTACTTCCTTATCATCTTCTATACGAAGTGCAGTATATTTCTTTTTGATACCTGTATACCCAAGAGCTAATAGCTGCTGATAATAATCAAGACTTGCTTCATAGTTTTTTGCATTTACCATACTTCCGGCTGCATAGTACAAATCAATAGTGTCATTTTTCACCGTATAGCTTAAGTAAAATTTTTCTCCAGCTGAAGCGAAGTTTTTTGCGTTTGATTCTACAATAGCACTGTTAAACAAAGCTACACGAGTGTTGGCTAAACCATCATTAATCATAGCCTGATACTGCTTTTTTGTGTCTAGCTTTTTAGCCATCTTATAGGCAGTGGCTGCATCTTCCATTTGCTGATATCCAGATTTTCCAGCCTGAGAAAGGGTTATTTCACCTTTAGCTAAATAGTAATCTATTTTTGTTTCAAGGTCTGCTTCACCTAATTTAGTAGCTGCAGTATTCAGCCACATTTGTGCTACATCAGCATCTCCTTTTACAAATGCCTTTTGAGCTTTTTTAATTTCTTTTTTTTGACCAAAGGACGCTACCGCAACTAAAAGTGCGCCTGCCAATAGTAATGATTTTTTCATCTTAAAATAATTAGAATCAGAAATGTGTCTTTTTATATTTCTGAAATATTAATAGTTATAAATTATTCTTCTTCAGTGCTTGTTTGCTCAGCAGTTGCCTCTGCACCTGATACATCAACAGGTGTGTTTTGAGAATCTTCATCTTGTAATGATTCATCCAGTTCTGGATCATCCTCTCTCATCACTTTAGCAACAGCTGCAATTGAATCATCTTCACGAACCTTAATTAAACGAACACCTTGTGTTGCGCGTCCCATCACTCGAAGACTATCAACAGCCATTCTTATGGCGATACCAGATTTATTGATAATCATTAAATCATCGCTATCAATAACATTTTTAATAGCTACAAGCTTTCCAGTTTTATCTGTAACACTGATTGTTTTTACTCCTTTTCCACCACGGTTTGTGATGCGGTAATCTTCAATGCTAGATCTTTTACCGTATCCGTTTTCTGAAACAACTAAAATCTCTGAAGCGGTATCATTAATAGCAATCATACCAACCACTTCATCTGCATCATCTGCTAGTCTAATACCACGAACTCCGGATGCATTTCTACCCATTGGTCGTGTTTTTTCTTCCTCAAATCTAATGGCTTTTCCACTCTTAACAGCAAGCATTACTTGACTATCTCCCGTTGTAAGTTTTGCCTCTAGAAGCTCATCACCCTCTTTAATTGTTATGGCATTGATACCATTGGTTCTTGGTCTAGAGTATTGCTCTAATGGTGTTTTCTTGACTTGACCCTTTTTGGTGGCCATGATTACGTATCTGCTATTTACGTATTCTTCGTCTTTAAGGTCTTGTGTGCAAATAAATGCCATTACCTTATCATCTGGCTCAATGTTTATCAAGTTTTGGATAGCACGTCCTTTGGATGTCTTACTCCCTTCAGGAATTTCAAAAACTCGCATCCAGAAACATTTTCCTTTTTGTGTGAAGAACAACATATATTGGTGATTGGTTCCCACAAATAAATGCTCTAGGAAATCCTCATTTCTTGTTGCAGAGGCTTTTTGGCCTACTCCTCCTCTATTTTGTGTTTTATACTCTGCCAATGAAGTTCGTTTAATATAACCCGCATGAGAAATAGTTAACACCACTTGCTCATCTGGAATTAGATCTGTAATACTTACATCTCCTCCAGCATATTCGATTACAGAACGACGCTCATCTCCATATTTGGTTTGAATTTCTTGTAATTCTTCTTTGATGATATTCATTCTACGCTCTTTATTGGCAAGAATATCTTGGTAGTCTTCTATGGTTTTCATGAGTTCCTCGTACTCTGTACGAAGTTTGTCTTGCTCAAGACCTGTTAATTGGCGAAGGCGCATCTCAACAATTGCCTTAGCCTGTATCTCTGAAAGCTCAAAGGCTTTAATTAAGGCAGCTTTAGCAGCATCTGCATTTGAAGAGGCGCGAATAAGACGTATCACCTCATCTATATTATCAGAAGCAATAATTAATCCCTCTAATATATGCGCTCTTTCATTGGCTTTTCTTAAAAGGTATTCTGTTCTTCTTACAACAACTTCATGACGGTGCTCTACAAAATAATGAATCAAATCTTTAAGATTCAGCATTTGAGGTCTCCCTTTTACAAGGGCAATGTTATTGACACTAAAACTAGATTGAAGTGCGGTGTATTTGAATAAAGTGTTTAATACAATGTTAGGAATTGCATCTCTTTTAAGTATGTATACAATACGCATCCCATTTCTGTCAGACTCATCACGTATGTTTGAAATACCCTCAATTTTCTTATCATTAATAAGATCAGCAGTTTTCTTAATCATGTCTGCCTTATTGACTTGATACGGAATTTCATTAACAATGATACATTCTCTTCCGCCAACTTCTTCAAAACTAGATTTGGCTCTCATTACAATACGCCCACGCCCAGTATGAAATGCATCTTTTACACCATCATAGCCGTATATCACACCTCCAGTAGGGAAATCTGGCGCTTTTACATGCTCCATAAGCCCATCAATATCAATTTCTGGATTATCTATGTATGCCTGTATACCATCAACAACCTCTGTTAGGTTATGCGGCGGCATGTTGGTTGCCATACCCACAGCAATACCAGAAGCTCCATTTATTAACAATCCAGGAATTCTAGTTGGAAGTACCGTAGGTTCTTTTAAAGTATCATCAAAGTTTAGTTGGTGATCTACTGTGTCTTTATCTATATCTGCCAGCATATCCTCACTAATACGCTGCATTCTTGCTTCTGTGTAACGCATTGCAGCAGGACTATCTCCATCTACAGAGCCAAAGTTACCTTGACCATCTACAAGTAAATAACGCAGGCTCCACTCTTGGGCCATACGCACCATAGCATCATAAACAGATGTATCTCCGTGTGGGTGATACTTTCCTAAAACTTCTCCAACAATTCTTGCAGATTTTTTATGGGCACCTGTTGCTCTAATACCAAGTTCATGCATTCCAAACAAAACACGTCTGTGAACAGGTTTCATACCATCACGCACATCTGGCAGAGCACGTGACACAATTACAGACATCGAATAATCGATGTAAGCCGATTTCATTTCATCTTCAATGTTGATAGGAATCAATTTTTCACCTTCAGCCATAGTTGTTTTATATTATATTTATGTTTTTTTCTACTAGAGAAGCAAGATACGGTATTTCCTCATTTTTCACCTAAAAAAACAAGGGTGTTATTCACGTTTTTATTAACAAAAAAACACCCCCAATTGGTTAATAACTATAGGGGGTTACAAGCGCATAACTAAGGTGTGTTTTGTTAAAATAAAAACACTTCACATAAACAGGAATGGTTTTTGTATTTATCACAGTAATTTTTAGTAATTTTATACGAAAGAGAATGTAACCTATGGATGATAATTTTTCCCCAAGAGTAAAAGATGTTATTGCATTTAGCAAAGAAGAAGCGCTTCGCTTAGGCCATGACTTTATTGGTACCGAACACTTAATACTTGGTCTTTTGCGAGATGGAGACGGTAAAGCCGTTACTATATTAAATGCCCTAGAAATAGACCTGAACTACCTAAGACGTAAAGTTGAAATTTTAAGCCCTGCAAACCCAGAAACTGGAATTGTAGGTAATGACAAGAAAAACTTGCACCTAACTCGGCAAGCCGAGCGCGCCCTAAAAACGACATTTTTGGAAGCAAAGCTGTTTCAAAGCACGTCTATAAATACCGCTCATTTACTTTTATGTATTCTGAGAAATGAAAATGACCCTACCACCAAACTACTTGAAAAAATGAAAGTAGATTATGATAGCGTGAAAGAGCAGTTTAAACTATTGCTCTCCAATGACGATGAGTATCTTGACATGCCTTCAGCAGAAGACGCTTTTACTGGTGATGACAAGCCAGACAAGGAAGAGCCTAGTAAAGAAAACTTATTTGGTAATGCAGGGGTAAAAACAAATAAGAAATCTAAAACACCTGTGTTAGATAATTTTGGTAGAGATCTTACAGAAATGGCAGATTTAGGAAAATTAGATCCAGTAGTGGGTCGAGATGCTGAAATACAACGAGTATCACAAATTCTAAGTAGACGTAAAAAAAATAATCCCTTACTAATTGGAGAACCTGGTGTAGGTAAATCTGCCATTGCAGAAGGTCTAGCACTTCGCATTATACAGCGTAAAGTTTCTCGAATTTTGTATGACAAACGTGTTGTAACCCTAGACTTAGCAAGCCTAGTAGCTGGAACAAAGTATCGAGGACAGTTTGAGGAGCGAATGAAAGCCCTAATGAATGAACTTGAAAAAAACAAAGACATCATACTCTTTATTGATGAGATACATACTATTGTTGGCGCCGGTGGTGCAACAGGCTCTCTAGATGCTAGTAATATGTTTAAACCAGCATTAGCAAGAGGAGAAATACAATGTGTGGGAGCCACAACCCTAGATGAATACAGACAGTACATAGAAAAAGATGGAGCCCTAGAAAGAAGATTTCAGAAAGTTTTAGTTGAGCCTACCTCTGTAGAAGAAACTATTGAAATTCTAGAAAATATTAAAGAAAAGTACGAAGAGCACCATAATGTTACCTACACCAAAGAAGCTTTAGAGGCTTGTGTGAAGTTAACAAACAGGTACATGACAGACAGGTTTTTACCAGACAAGGCAATTGATGCTTTGGATGAGGCAGGATCTCGTGTTCATATCATTAACATTAACGTACCAAAGAAAATATTAGAGCTTGAGCAAAAACTTGAAGAGGTAAGAGAGCTTAAAAATACGGTTGTTAAAAAACAAAAATACGAAGAGGCAGCCAAGCTAAGAGATGATGAAAAAAACCTTGAAAAAGAATTAATTAGCCAACAAGAAATTTGGGAAAATGATTCTAAACTGCATCGTGAAACTGTAGACCAGGATAATGTAGCAGAGGTTGTATCTATGATGTCTGGAGTACCCGTTAACAGGATAGCTCAAACAGAAATCAACAAACTTGCAGAATTACCAGAACGTATAAAAGGGAAGGTAATTGGTCAAAACGATGCTGTTAACAAAGTGGTGAAGGCTATACAGCGCAACCGTGCAGGACTTAAAGATCCAAACAAGCCTATTGGGTCATTTATTTTCCTTGGACAAACAGGGGTTGGTAAAACACAATTAGCCAAAGTTTTGGCTAAAGAGTTGTTTGACAATGAAAACTCTTTGATTCGGATAGACATGAGTGAGTACATGGAGAAATTTGCCATCTCAAGACTTGTGGGAGCACCTCCAGGATATGTTGGATATGAAGAAGGTGGACAGCTTACAGAAAAAATAAGACGCAAGCCTTATTCTGTGGTGTTATTAGATGAGATAGAAAAAGCCCATCCAGATGTCTTTAACATGTTGTTACAGGTTTTAGATGATGGTCATCTAACAGACAGTCTAGGACGTAAAATAGATTTCAGAAATACCATTATTATCATGACCTCCAACATTGGAGCACGTAAATTAAAAGATTTTGGTCAGGGAGTTGGTTTTGGTACTGCAGCACAAACAAGCCAAGCAGATGCTAATGCCAAAGGTGTTATTGAAAATGCCTTGAAAAAAACATTCGCGCCAGAATTTTTAAATCGTGTAGATGATGTGATGATATTCAATAATCTAGATCGTGATGATATTCATAAAATCATTGATATAGAGCTGGAAATATTATTTTCACGTATTAAAGCACTTGGGTATGACCTTACACTAACCAAAAAAGCAAAAGATTATATTGCAGACAAAGGTTTTGATTCAGACTATGGAGCTAGGCCTTTAAAGCGTGCGATTCAGAAATATATTGAAGATGCCTTGGCTGAAGAAATAATTAACAGCAACCTTAAAGAAGGAGATGCTATTACCATGGATTTGGACGACAAGAAAAATGAACTTAGTATTAAAATTAAAAAACAAAAAAAGAAGACTACAGAATCTTAACTAAGATGTGTAAAGTCTATAGCAAAAACGCCCCTTATTTTAAAATAAGGGGCGTTTGTTTTTTTTTTAATACTTGACTTCTTTTACTAAAATATAAGAAACTAAGGAAAACTATGTTAATAGCTATTAAAAAAGCAGTTCACTATCTACACTAAAGCTTTGAAGAAAAGCAATACTTGCATGGATATCATCTGCCATAATTCTATCCTGCTCTAAAAATGGAACCACCTGCCTATAATTCTCTATAAATGACATTACAAAGGGTGATGATTTTTTATTTCTAAAGGCTAGACCTTGAGAGGCGTTCATGAGCTCAATAGCCAGTATGGTTTCTATATTATCTATAATACGCAAACATTTTGTTGCCCCGTTAGCTCCCATACTCACATGGTCTTCTTGACCGTTTGAAGAAACTATAGAATCTATAGAAGCAGGTGTGGCAAGTTGTTTGTTTTGACTTACAATACTTGCTGCTGTATATTGAGGTATCATAAAACCGCTGTTTAGGCCTGGGTTACTGACCAAAAAAGCAGGTAAATCACGCAAACCAGATATTAGCTGGTAGGTTCTTCTCTCTGAAATACTTCCTAGTTCACTCATTGCAATGGCCATATAATCTAAGGCAAGAGCCAGTGGCTGGCCATGAAAATTTCCGCCAGAGATAATTAAATCCTCCTCAATGAAAATATTAGGGTTATCTGTAACTGCGTTAATCTCTGTTTTAAATGTTTGGTGTACAAATTCAAGGGTGTCTTTGGTTGCGCCATGCACCTGTGGTATACATCTAAAAGAATACGGGTCTTGTACATTTGTTTTTTCGGCAGCTCCAAGCTCACTGTCTTGCAAGATCTCGTTGATACGTGCTGCAGTTTCAAGCTGTCCTTTATGAGGCCGTACTTTATGCACAAGAGCATTAAATGGGCTCATATTACAATCAAAGGCATCTATAGAAACAGCACTAATAACATCTGCCAAGTAAGAATATTTATAACTCTTTAGCAGCATATAAACCCCATAGGCACTCATAAATTGCGTCCCATTTAAAAGAGCCAAACCTTCTTTAGCCATTAGTGTTATTGGACTCCAATTGTGCTCTTTCATGATACTTGAAGTGGGCACTATTGCATCTTCTAGCCAAACATCTCCTTTGCCTAAAAGCGGCAAAGACATGTGCGCAAGTGGAGATAAGTCTCCTGAGGCGCCAAGACTACCTTGTGTATACACAACAGGAATTACATTGGCATTGTACATGGCCACCAATCTAGCAACTGTTACTAACTGCACACCACTGTAGCCATAACTTAAAGATTGTATCTTAAGTAATAACATTAACTTCACTATAGCCTTGGGCACATACTCTCCCGTACCACAGGCATGAGAAGTAACTAGATTTTCTTGAAGTTTTGATAAATTCTCTGAGGAGATTTTAACGTTACACAAAGATCCAAAACCTGTGTTTATGCCATAAATAGGTGTTTCGTTATTTTTTATTTTTTTAGAAAGAAACTCATATGAGTTATTTATTTTATCTGTAGCCTCATTAGAAAGGGCTATTTTTTTTTGATTATCAACGATATCTTTAATGACAGATAGCTCAAGAAGAGAGCTGCTTATATGATGTATTTCAGACATGAATTTAGAATTGTTTAAACAAAAGTACAACATAAGTTTTTGTATAACTAAAAGAAATTTAGGTATTGAGCAGAATGCTCTTGTATTGGATTTTTTTGCCATAGGGTAATAAAGACAGAAAAGTGTAGTACACAATCATTAATTTTTTTGCAGCAATACTCATAAAAATTTGGTAAGCCCACCACCCAAGAGTTATATTTGTTTTTTTTAAAATCTGAACCAACAAACAACACAGTGTTTAAAACATCATTTTATTCGCTGTATAAATACAATATACAATGAAAGACACAGCTCTATCTGCAATACATGCTGCCCTTGGCGCAAAAATGGTACCCTTTGCAGGGTATAACATGCCCGTTTCTTATCAAGGAATTAACCTAGAACACCAAACCGTAAGAGAAAAAGTAGGTGTGTTTGATGTAAGCCATATGGGAGAGTTTTTTGTGACAGGACCAAATGCGCTTAGTTTAATACAAAGGGTGTGTAGCAATGACGCCTCCAAACTAGAAGATGGTGAGGCCCAGTATAGTTGTTTTCCTAATCAAGATGGCGGTGTGGTAGATGATCTTATTGTGTATAGAATAGCCGCAGAAAAATGGCTATTGGTTGTAAACGCATCAAACATAGATAAAGATTGGGCGTGGATTAACTCTCACAACACCATGGAAGCTACGCTTGAAAACAGCAGTGATCACTATTCACTTTTGGCCATACAAGGTCCAAAATCGATACAAGCAATGCAAAGCCTTACACAAGAAGATTTAAGCGCCATTAAATTTTACACCTTTAAAATAAACACTTTTGCAGGTGTTGAAAATGTAATTATTAGCGCAACTGGGTATACTGGTAGTGGTGGTTTTGAGATTTATTGCAAAAACACCCAGGTGGCCAAAATATGGACCAAAGTTTTGGAAGCTGGTGCAGATTGGGGCATCCAACCCATTGGCCTTGCAGCCAGAGATACCTTAAGACTTGAAATGGGCTATTGCCTCTACGGAAATGATATTGATGACACCACCTCCCCTTTAGAGGCTGGTCTTGGCTGGATTACAAAATTTAATAAAGATTTTATAAACAGTGAATCTCTTAAAAAACAAAAAGAGATTGGGGTTTCAAAAACATTGGTTGGTTTTGAGCTTTCACAGCGCGGTATTCCAAGACAGGGATATGCTATTGTAGATGCGCAAGGTAACAGTATTGGTAGGGTAACAAGCGGCACCATGTCTCCATCTATGGGTAAGGGTATTGGTTTGGGATATGTACCTATGGCATTAAAAGAAGTTGGATCTCAAATACATATTCAAATACGTAATAAAATAGTGCCTGCAATGGTTGTAAAACTACCATTCTACAAAAAATAAAGTAGCACAAGTACCTTTTTTGGTCATTGGCAACAAAGCAAGGATGTAGGCAAATTAAAACTAGATGCAAAAACAAAAACACAGGATATTAATTTTAGGGGCAAGCGGATACGTTGGCAATGCTATCTATAGAGAACTGTGCACTTATTTTGAGACCTATGGCACCTATTGTTCTGCCCATGAATTGTATGATAACAATAAGGCATTTTTTGGGTATGATATAGCCAATGATAATATTTCCGAAACACTACAGAAAATTAAGCCAACCCTTATTATATCTGCCCTTCGCGGAAATTTTAAAGCGCAATACCACGCTCATAAACAGGTTTGTAAATATGTAAATGACACCCCAGGGTGTAGGCTTCTATTTTTATCTTCTGTAAGTGTGTTTGATGGTCTCTCTAGTGTACCAAGCTATGAAGATACTCGCCCAACGGCAGTAAGCGAATACGGGAAATTTAAAGTTTCTGTAGAAAAACTACTTTTTGAGAAAATTAAAAATCAAGTCAGTATTTTAAGACTACCAATGGTGCTTGGTGCGTATAGCCCAAGAATTCTACAAGTAAGACAAGCCATTAAACACAAAGCGGTCTTTGATGTGTACCCAAATCTAATTATTAGTGTCACCACCGCAAACACCATAGCACAACAAATCCATTACATTATTAATAAAGAGCTTACAGGTATTTTTCATTTGGCAAGCAATGATTTAGTGCATCATCAAGACTTATTTACAGAGATTTGTGATAAAATAAGCAACAAGACACCTATCTTTAAAAGTATTTACAACAGTAATGATGATCAATACCTAGCTATTTTGCCAAAACACAATATACTGCCTACAAACTATCAAACCACCGTGGCAGATGTGTTAGAAAATTCTACCCTAGAGGATCTTATTACCCTTAAAAAATAATAAATAGCATGAAAAAATATACCCAAGCACAGATTACAGAAAAACTAGCTCAATTTGAAGGCTGGGAGTATGTTGAAGGAGGCCTATTTGCAAGTTTTGAATTTGAGAACTTCAAAGAAGCTTTCTCTGCCATGACACGAATCTCTTTTGAAGCAGAACGCCTTAATCATCACCCAGAGTGGACCAATGTTTACAATACCTTAGAAATTTTCTTATCTACACATGATGCAGATGGGGTTACAGAAAAAGACTTTGAACTAGCCGCTATTATAGATTTGCTCATTGGCTAATAATGCAAAATACTACACACAGCTATTACAAAGTATTTAAGCCCTATGGAGTGGTGAGTCAATTCACTACAAATGACAGGCATGCTAAAAACAAAACTTTTTTAGGTTCTCTAGCTGATTTCCCGAAGGGCACAATGGCTATTGGAAGACTAGATGAGCCTAGTGAAGGCCTACTGCTACTGACCACCAATGGCGCTTATAGCTATCATGTAAATAACAGTGGCGTTGAAAAAGAATATTATGCCCAAGTAGACGGTATTATACATGCTGCTGAAATTTTAAAACTACAAGAAGGTGTTCATATAACGGTAGATGACAAACCATACCTAACAAGGCCATGCAAGGTTAAATTACTTACAAGTGCTCCTACCCTGCCAAAACGTGCGAAAAAAATAAGAGACGATCGCCATGGGCCAACCTCCTGGATTTCTATTACCATTACCCAAGGAAAGTTTAGGCAAGTTCGAAAGATGACCTCATCAGTTGGGTTTCCAACACTGCGCCTAGTAAGAGTTAGAATTGGACAGTATAGTATAGGTGCTATGGAGCCTGCAGAAGTAGCCCAAATAGCTGTGGAGTTTTAGGCTTAAATACATTAATCTTGGTAGACAACAATTGTAGCTTTTCTTCCCGTTAGCAAATTCCACTCGTTTTTAGAAATTAAGGTTCCATTTTCATCATACACATGCAGCTCTGCAGTGTTTGGACCACTTTCGCCTTGATTTAAAGCTTGAAATTCTATAATATTTTCTCCTGGTGTAAGGGTAAGGTCAAAGCCCCTAAAGCTCGCATCCAAAGAGATATCACTTTGTACAATATCATCATTAACATACACACGTATTCTATCTCCATCTACACTTTGATGATCTCTGTATACAACATTTACAAAACCGCCCTTGGTTGTAATCTCACCAAGAACCTGGTCTCTATCAAAGGCAGCTGTGGCTGGTTTATCTTTAACAAAAGCATTGGGAGTCATGTCGGTTTTGGTGGTGAGAAAACCGTCATCTGTTGACATATCTATAGGCTCTGGATCATCTGTACCAAGAGTACTTACATTATCATTTTTTATCTCAAAACGGTTTTGTTGGTTTGTTAATCCTGGAATTGGAGATTTGGGTATTTTTAAACCCGCAGGATCACTCACCACCCTATCAATTGGCTCAAAACCAACTTTCTTTGTGGTATTATCAAACTGCGCACTTAGCGAAAAGCTTAATAGAAGTAGTAATACACAGATATATAATTTCATAAACACTTTTTTATTTCTAACCTAAAGACAATAGCTAATAGTGATTTACAAATATATACACCAATAGGTTATAAAGTAGTAAAACTTTTTAAAATAGAGACCAGGCAACTTTGGTGAAAAACCTCCATTATGCCTAATAGCATAAAGACGCAGCTAATAAATAAAGGTTTCACAAAAAAATATAAATTATTTTGTAACAAATACAGAATCTCTTACGTATAAGTAAGTAGTGAACTTAGATTGTTGTTAAAACAGACCTCAGATATAGTTCTATTTCTGAAGCATTAGGCAACAAACAAGAAAACATATAACCTAAAACACATTTGATCCAATGAGACAACTCAAAATTACCAAGCAGGTTACCAATAGAGAAACCAAATCTTTGAACAGTTACTTGCAAGATGTAAGTAAGATTGACATGATAACCGCAGAGGAAGAGGTTGAGTTAGCACAACGTATTCGTGAAGGAGACCAAAGTGCCTTAGACAAATTAACAAAAGCAAACCTTCGTTTTGTTATCTCGGTAGCAAAGCAATATCAAAATCAAGGATTAACACTTAGTGACCTTATTAATGAAGGTAATGTAGGTCTTGTAAAAGCTGCACAGCGTTTTGATGAAACTAGAGGGTTTAAATTTATATCATATGCTGTATGGTGGATTAGACAATCCATACTTCAAGCCATTGCAGAACAATCTCGTGTGGTACGTTTACCACTAAACAAGATTGGTGATATAAACAAAATACGTAAAGCATCTATACATCTAGAACAAGTTCACCAGCGCGTTCCTTCTGCATCAGAGATAGCAAAAGAACTAGACATGACAGTTAGTAGTGTAAAACAGTCTTTGAAAAATTCATCTAGAAGTTTATCAATGGATGCGCCTTTCCAGGAAGGTGAAAATGACAATAACCTATATGATGTAATTAGCTCTGGAGAAACACCAAATCCAGACAAGGCGCTCATACATGAGTCTTTAAAAATTGAAATTGATAGAGCATTAGACACACTTGCTCCTCGTGAGGCAGATGTAGTAAAATTAAATTTTGGGCTAAGCGGGCAACCAGCTATGACACTTCAAGAAATTGGGGACACCTTTGAACTGAGTCGTGAACGTGTGCGTCAAATTCGTGAAAAAGCAATTCGTCGCTTACGTCAAGAAAGCAAGAGTCACATCCTAAAAAAATATTTAGGATAGTAGGATTAGTACATAGTACTTAAAAAGAGCAATTACCTGTGGTAATTGCTCTTTTTTTTGTCTAGTTTTTGAGAATTTAAATAGTTATACAAACGCCGCAATCTTGGGTATTGAATACTTACAATCTCATTGTTTTTGATATATTTGCTCAAAACATGCAATTATGAAATATTCATTACTGAGCCTTACCATCTTAACGTTAGGTCTAATTTCTTGCGGCGGTGATGATACCACCACACCAAGTAGCAATAACTCCGCAACGTATTTCCCACTGAGCTTAAACTCGTCTTGGAGTTATACCAATGAGAGTGAAGATCAAACAAGTCAAGACAACATGTTTGTTTTTGGAACACAACAAGAAAATGGTGTGCAGTACACAAACCTAGATACCCAAGAGCTAAATTCTGGCGGTTTTATGGTTGGCTTACTAACTCAAAACCTTGTTAGAAATGACACTGGTAAACTTATAGTAAATGGAACATTTGGCGGCGTCCCTATAGAAGGATTTCCAGATATTAGCATCCCATTAAATAACGCTGTGTTGTTTGATCCAAATGCTCTTAACGGAACACAACTAAACATTATAACAGGTTCATTTGAGGAAATTATTATGGATTTCCCTATTATCATTGAATACACATCTATAACTACCCAAGAGCAGGTATTACCCTCTTATACCACCGATACCCAAACATACACAGATGTAATACAGTCTAACATTGTATTGAACTTAGAAATTAGCACAGAAGTTCAAGTAGGTGGCACTACATTATCTCTTCCTATTTTGAGCTCTCAAGACGTATTGGTAGTAGAAAATTATTATGCTGCAAATATAGGGCTGGTATATTCTAAAGAAACGGTAGATTATGCCCTTGAAGATTTAAGTGGCATCCCTGGATTAGAAATTCCGCTCCCAGAGCAAAATACTTCTACAAGCACTGCTACCTTAACTAGCTTTGAAATAGCAAACTAAAGCAATGCATTATTTAAAATAGTAATGGGATGTAGCGCCTCGCGCTGGGTCCCATCTTTTATTTGGTGCCTACAACTTGTCCCGTTGGCAGCAATAATCGTATTTTGTTTTGCTTTGAGAACAGCAGGGAATAGTCGCAAGGCGCCTATTTTCATACTCACATCATAATGCTCTTTTTCATACCCAAAGCTACCTGCCATACCACAACATCCAGAGGTTATTAATGTCGGGCTATAGTGAGTTGGGAAATTTAAGACGTCAAATGTACTTTTTTGAGATCCTAAGGCTTTTTGATGGCAATGCACATGTATTTTAATCTGGGCAGGTGCCTGTGTAAATAGCGTTTTAGAAATTTCCCCTTTTTCAAACTCTGAGGCCAAAAATTCCTCTAAAAGATATACATGTTTTGAAACATGACTTGCAGCAGCTCTATCATCTACCAAACGTAAAAACTCATCTCTAAAACCCAATATTGCCGAGGGTTCTATACCTAGCAGCGGGATCGTTTTAGAAACTTTAGATTTAAAATAGGCTATGTTTTGTGTAGCACACACTTTAGCCTGCTGAAGAAAACCTTTACTAATTAAAGCCCTAGCGCTATCTAAATGATCTACAACAGCTACCTCATACCCTAACCCAAAGAGTAAATCTATAGCATCTTGGGCGATACTACCGTCCAGATATTTTGAAAATTCATCAATGTATAAAAATACTTTTTTACCATTTGGGCTTACAGGAATTTCTTTTTTTCGTCTTTCCCAAAGGTTGAGTTTTGGCAAGCCACGCTGTGGAGCAACCCCTGCTATTTTTTTTATAATTCTAGCGGTATTTTTATTAGTATATAAAGCATTTGCAAGAGTCGGCATTTTGGCGGCTAGGGATGTGTATTTGCTACTTTGTGCAAATAGTTTTGTGCTTCTAGAGACACCGTGTGTTTTTTTATATTGATATAAAAATTCTGCCTTGCTTGTTGCCATATCAACATTACTTGGGCACTCACTCCCACATGCTTTGCAACTAATACATAAATCAAACACCTCTTTGAGCTGTTTTGAATCAAATTTATTTTTGGCATCATTGGTAGTTAATACCTCTCTAAGTACGTTTGCTCTGGCCCTTGTGGTATCTTTTTCGTTTTTTGTTGCATGATAACTAGGGCACATCATACCACTTGCAGCAGCTGTTTTACGGCAATCACCACTACCGTTACATTTTTCTGCTAACCTGAGAATTCCTTGAGAATCATCAAAGTTAAAGGCTGTATTTATTGTTGGAGGATCCTGTTTATAATCGTTACGCAGAGAAACATCCATTTTAAATGGCGCTGTAATCTTTCCTGGATTGAATATATAATTAGGATCAAAAGCTTTTTTTACAACACTAAGCAGCGCATAATTTTTTTCTCCAATAACAATGGGTATAAATTCTGACCGTACAATACCATCTCCATGCTCTCCAGAAAAAGAACCTTTATATTTTTTTACTAAATGCGCTACATCTGTGGTGATACTTCTGAAATAGGAAACACCTTGCTTGGTTTTTAAATTTAAAATAGGGCGCAAATGTAGCTCCCCTGCTCCAGCGTGTGCATAATACACCACCTCTTGGTTGTAGGATTTCATGATGGCCGTAAACTCTTTTATGTAACTAGGTAAATCCTCCAGTGCTACAGCAGTATCTTCTATACAAGCAACTGCCTTTTTATCTCCCACCATATTACCCAAAAGGCCAAGCCCTGCCTTTCTTAGATGTAGGGCCTTGGATACATCCTTATCATACAATACTACATTATGATAGCTTAATTTTTCTTTGGCTAATGTTGTTTGCAAAGCGGTGAGTTTATCCTCCAGTGCTAAGGCTGTAGCTGCCTTCACTTCTAGAAACAACATGGCTTTTGGCGCTCCTTTCACAAAAAAACGATACGGACGATACATTGTATTTTCTTTGGTACGCTCTAATATAATATCATCCATTAGCTCACAACAATACAGCTCATGTTTCATGGCATGTACTACATCCAGCAGCCCTTTTTCTAGACTATCATAATGAGTGACCAACATGGCAGTTTTCTCTGGAGGCAAGGTATCGAGCTGCAGGGTAATGGCAGTTGTAAATGCCAACGTGCCCTCGCTACCAGATAATAGCGTACACATATTAAAAGCGTTATTACCTCCAAAAACAGCTGTGTCTATAAGTTCATCTAGAGCATATCCAGTATTGCGCCTATGAATTTCTGGTTTAGGAAATTGCTTTCTAATTTCTTGCTGCACCTCTTTGTTATGCAATACACTATGAAGCTCTTTATAAATAGATCCCTCAAGAGAGTCTAGTTTGGTTTTTTCTATAAATGTTTCTTTAGAAATACTAGAAAAACTAACCTGGGACCCGTCAGACAATATACAGTCTAAAGTCAAAACCTTATCTCTGGTAACTCCATACTGGATTGAAGTGGTTCCGCTAGAGTTATTACCTACCATTCCGCCAATCATACACCGGTTTGATGTAGATGTATTAGGTCCAAAAAACAAACCATAAGGTTTTAGATAATCATTGAGATCATCTCTAATAACACCGGGCTGAACCCTCACTGTTTTTGCAGTTCTATCTAAGGCTATAATTTCAGTAAAATGTTTTGAGACATCCACAACAATACCCTCACCCACACACTGCCCAGCTAGTGATGTTCCTGCTGTTCTTGGGATTAAGGAAATCGCATTTTTTTGTGCAAAATGAACTAATTGCTGTATGTCTTGGTTGCTTGAAGGGTAGGCAACTGCAAGTGGTATTTTACGATACACAGATGCATCTGTGGCGTAGATGGTTTTGTGTAAATCGTCAAAAAAGAGCGTCCCTTTTAACTGGTTTTGTAATTCTTGCAGAAGCTGTTTCAAAATAGGGTATTGATGTTTAAAAATAAAACTATTACAGGTAACATAACACTATTTTAGATCAAAAAAATAGGTACTTGTGAAAATTAACCAACTGCAGGCTATAAAAGCGCACGTTCATACAAAGCTTCATATTGAGGGACTACTCGTGTTGTATCAAAGCGCAGAGAAGATTTCTTTGCATTTACTTTAAAGCTGGCTAAAGTAGCATCGTCTTTTAAAATCTTAATAGCATTTGCTGCCATTTCTTTAATGTTTCCCACAGCACTTAAATAACCACTTTCTCCTGCAATGTTAACCTCTGGAAGACCTCCAGCATCACTAGAGATAATAGGCACTCCGCTTGCCATTGCCTCAAGAGCAGCTAGACCAAAGCTCTCTTTCTCTGAGGGTAATAGAAAAAGATCTGAAAAACATAATATTTTATCCACCTCATTACTATTTCCAAGAAATACAACTTTATCTGCAATACCTAGGGATTCTGCTAGTGCTTCTGCAGGTTCTTTTTCTGGTCCTTCTCCAACGATTAGTAGTTTGGAAGGAATCTGTTTCTGTACTAAGTTGAATATTTGAATTACATCTTGTACCCTCTTTACTGGTCTTAAATTACTAACATGAGTAATAATACGCTCCTGGGGCAAGGCCATAATAGAGCGCTGACAGTCTGTGAATTGGTTTTCAAAACGCTTTGTATCAATAAAATTAGGAACCACGTTTATAGTCTTTTTTATGTCAAACAAGCGCAAGGTATCATCTTTTAAACTCTGAGAGACAGACGTCACACAATCACTATTATTTATACTAAAAGTTACCGCTGGTTTGTAGAAAGGATGGTTTCCTACCAAGGTAATATCTGTGCCGTGCAAGGTGGTAACCATTGGTATTTCAATACCTGCTTGGGCCAACATTTGTTTAGCCATATAGCCTGCATAGGCGTGCGGAATGGCATAATGAACGTGCATAATATCTATTTTATATAATTTAACCATATCTACAAGCTTACTTGAAAGGGCTAACTCATAGGGTTGGTATTTAAACAAAGGGTACTGCGGAATGGTAACTTCATGAAAATGTATCTTCTTAGAAAGTAAATCTAAGCGCACTGGTTGTTTATAAGTAATAAAATGAACCTCATGACCATGATCTGCAAGGGCTAGACCCAATTCTGTGGCTACTACGCCACTTCCTCCAAAGGTTGGATAACAAACTATTGCTATTTTCATATAAAATACTTTCTGCTATTAATTAATGTAGTATTGTAAGACTTTGATAGAATTATAAAAATACTATTATTAGACCATATCATTGCAATATATTTTAGAGAGTCTTAGCCTGCTCCCAATACACGTCCATCTCTTTTAATGTCATGTCTTTAATGGCTTTACCCTGCTGGCTGGCCTTTTTCTCTAGATACTGAAACCGTTTGATGAACTTTTTATTGGTACGCTCAAGGGCATTTTCTGGATCAATGTTTAAAAAACGAGCATAATTAATCATAGAAAATAAAACATCGCCAAACTCAGCTTCCATCTTTTGCTGGTTATTGGCAGCTACCTCTACTTTTAACTCGGCAAGCTCTTCTTGCAGTTTTTCAAAAACCTGTTCTGGGTGCTCCCAATCAAAACCAACACCCGCTACTTTGTCTTGAATTCTGTTTGCTTTAACCAGCGCAGGAAGAGATTTGGGCACACCCTGTAAAACGCTAGTTTTTCCTTCTTTTAGTTTTAAATTTTCCCAGTTTTGTTTTACTTGTTTTTCATCTGTTACCGTAACGTCTGCATAAATATGAGGATGTCTTGAGATGAGTTTTTCGCAGATTTCATTGGAAACATCTGCAATATCAAATGTGCCAGTTTCACTACCAATTTTAGCATAAAACACAATGTGTAATAATAAATCTCCTAATTCTCCTTTTACCTCCTCTAGATCATTGTCTAAAATAGCATCTCCAAGTTCATAGGTTTCTTCAATGGTGAGATGACGCAAGCTCTCCATGGTCTGTTTTTTATCCCAAGGGCACTGCTCTCTTAACTGTTCCATAATGGTAAGTAATCTATCAAAAGCTTGCAGTTGTTGTTGTCTAGTATTCATAATAAAAAGAGTTGGACAGAAAAGAGTTAAGAAAATTAGAAATAGGATATAAAAATACTATTATAAAATGAGCTGGCTATAACCTAAACAGCAAATAGCTGTTAAAAAAACCAAAGTTTAAAGGCCATAATACTCACCATAACAATTAAAAATGTGCGTATAAAACCGTCTCCTTTTTTAACTGATAGCCTACTAGATACCCAAGCGCCTGTAGCATTTCCAATTGCCAAAATAAGCCCTATTTTAAAGTCTACTTTATCATTGAATATAAATACGGCCAATGCACCAAGGGTGTAAATAAATACTACAAATACTTTGGTAGCATTAACCCTTACCAAACTCATATAATGGGTATAATGCAAATACAAGATGATTAAAAAACCTATTCCAGCATTTATAAAGCCTCCATAAATACCTAGAAAGAAAAACACAATAACACCAAGCCAAAGATATTTGCCGGTAAGGCGCTCTTGTAAATTAGTTAAATTGGTTTTTGGCTTAAAAATAATGATCAAAATAACCGCGACCATAATAGTGGCAAGCACCTTATTGAAAATAGCCTCGTCTATATCTACAGCAATTTTAGCTCCTAGCAGGCTTCCAAAAAAAGCCGCGATACCAAGATATATATTAAATGGAAAGGTGCTTACACCTTTACTTTTAAAACCCGCAGTGGCAAGAGCTGTTTGTATGACAATAGCAACCCTGTTGGTTCCATTGGCAAGTGTTGGGGGCAAGCCCATAAATATGAGTACTGGCAATGAAAGTAAAGAGCCACCACCTGCAACAGTATTAATAAAACCTACAACAAAACCAACTATAATTAGAATAGGATAATAGTACCAATGTTCCATAATACAAAGGTAGTGAGGTTTTTAAAAAATGTGCTGTACAATTTTTTGAAATTTTAAAACTAAAGATTGCCTACTATTAAAAAGCTTGCTATATTTGCAGCCGCATTGGGGTGTATAGCTTCAATAGACACTTTGGAGAGTTGGCAGAGTGGTCGAATGCGGCAGTCTTGAAAACTGTTGAGGGTCACACCTCCAGGGGTTCGAATCCCTTACTCTCCGCAAAAAGCATCTCTTTTGAGATGCTTTTTTTGTTTTATGAATGTTTTTAAAATGAAAATTAAGAGAAATTGCAAAATTCAATGAACCATAACAAAATAGTTTGATTAACTCCCCCTATTATAGAGTATAGTTATTTGTAGTAAAAATAATTTTAATTTGGAAACTTCTCAGAAATATATAATGATATCAAAATAGCAAAGAAGAGGGAAATAAAGGCTACAGTACTCATAGAATTAAATTTTAAATAATTTCATAAACTAGTCTGTTTACTCTAAGTATTAAAAGTTTCCACAAAAATGCTAATTAAAAATAGTAATAATTGTACAGCTTTTGTACATTTATAAAATGATACCTATTTTAAAAACAAGCACACAAAAAAAAGCAGGCTTTAAAATTGACAACTACAACTCCTCGAGAAGGTTGAGCGAAATTATTTGTATTGAAACAGGCATCTCTTTAAGTTATAATACCCTGCGAAGATTCTTTGGAATTGTTAAAACAGTTAAACCAAGTAACCACACTCTAGATACTTTAGCCCTTTTTAATGGATTTTTAAACTACACAGATTTTACAAGAAATTTTGACTTAAAAAACCGATGGGAACAAGAGTTTAAACTGGCATCATTAATGCAAGATTCTGAAAAAGAACTGCTATTATTTATTGAAGAAAACCTGCACACAAAAAGAGATTTTACCCTAAAGTTAACTCAAATAGTTAGAGAGTTGATGTTGGTTAAAAACTACGATCTTTTAGTGCAAATATTTAGTTTAAAAAAAATGACCTTTGATCATTTTAATTTTGATGATATAGCCTATTTTGGCAACTGTGCTGGTAAACTTTTAAAAACATTTGATTCAGAATCTGAGGAGCTGCAAAAATTACTATTGAATGATAACTTTTTAGATTTAATTCTTACCATTTATGTAGACTATAAGCATCTTAATAGCTATTATGGAAATTGGCTTAAAATTATTGAAAAACACACAAAAAGAAAGGATGTCAAACAATTTTGCAGGGGTGTTTTAAATTTGAAGATGTATCTTAACAGAGAAAGCCCAAATCATTTTTTTAAACTAGTACCAGATTCAAGTTTTCATCCCATACTAAAGGGTAGAATTATTTCTCAAGAATTATTTTATGAGACAAAAGACTTGTCTAAAATAATGAAAAACTACCAGCACCAAATACCTACTAATAAGGATAGCGAAACCGATATTGATTATTATTTTGAATTAATGACCACAGCTATAATTACAAGAAATTTTGAAGTGATGACTTGGATTTCAGAAAAATTTAAAATCAAAACAAACTACAGTAACTATTATAAATTTGAACATTATGAACTATACGGCCTAATGGTCATGCTGTTGTTTATGTTTCGCCAAGATTTTAAGAGTTTACAACTATGGCAAAAATCAGTGTCATTTGATAATTTTCCCAGAAACTATGAAACTTTAATGCTGCAATACGTTTACATACTTAAATACCATAACTCAAAAACAAACAAGATTTCAAACAAAAATCAATATCTAGAAAGTTCAAAAAACTTCTATCCTTCTTTTTTCAATGAAGCGTATTTAAACGACTATTTCAAATCATGATAACAGCAATTCTAGGCGTATTTTTTATGGGAGTTGCAGATGCACTTTGGAGACCCTGTATCCTTATCCATGGGCATATAAAGGTTTTACTACACAGAACACTTCTAACAACGGTATTACTGGGTCTTTACTTCATTAGCAGTACTCCAACTCAACAGATAAACATACCAATGATTGGGATTGCCCTTTTGAGTGGATTGATTGCTGGTGTAGGTCTTTATTTCTTAGTGAAAGCCTTCAAAACAGAAACAACAACCAATGTGCTTTTTCTAAACATCTTTACATTATTAATTTCTCAATCTGTGTCTTTTATACTGTTTAAAGAACCTATTGTTTGGAAATACTATTGCATTCAAATAGGACTTTCTATTTTTACTGTTATTTGCTTTAATGGATTTAATTTCAATCTAAGAAAAGGAATTAAATATGGGTTATTGGCCTCTTTATGTTTTGGTATTGCATACCCTTTGGCGGGAATACCCATTGAAAAAATTGGTTATCAAACAACTATATTTGTTCAAGAAGCAATTATATTAATTTTGTTTTTTTGCATTGGATTTTATACAAAAAAGACGAAAATTGATTTAAAGATTTACTATGATGTTAAAATAATCCTTTTGAGTTTATTATCATCCATTGCAGTTATTTTGTTTTTTTACAGCTATACTGTTTTACAGGTGTATAAAGTAAATTTAATTTCTAATTTTCATCCTATTGGTGGCATGGTTATAGCAGTCATTCTATTTAAAGAACATCTTTCCAAATATCAAATTCTAGGAGTAATTAGCTCAATTATTGCGTGTGTTTTAATTTACATTATTTAAAATAAAGCTAATTACTCCAGGGCTTTAATTACTTCTGTTACATATTTTCTAACAATAGAAGAAGTAGCATCTGGCTCTTCTTATTTTGAGCTTAATGGTGCACAGTCCTATTTATTATTTTGCTGTGCCACACTTATTTAATTTCACTTTAACAACAAACAACATAAACATTACATACATTTACTATCTATATGAAAAAACCACTGTACATACTTTTATTGTTTTTATCTAATCTTGCGGTTTGTCAAGAGTACACACCATTACTAGATACTTACAACCAATGGAGTGTTCGGTATTGTTTTAGTGGCTGCTCCACAGATGTATATTATACAAATGGAGACACCATCGTAGATGCAATAAATTATAAAGTGCTTGATGGATATCATTTCATATCTAGAGGGTTTTTACTCAGAGAAGATGTTACAGAAAAAAAAGTATACTTAAAAACCATTCTGCCAAGTGGCATTAGAGATTATCTTCTCTACGACTTCTCCCTTGAGGTTGGAGACTCTATAGATATTAAAAACCCTGCTTCTCCTTTTATCGAGGATGCAGGTTACTATAAAGTGGATGCAATTACACTGCTTCCTCTAGTTGACTCAAACCTATACCGTCATTTTTATTTATCTCCGGCTGCCTCCAATACAATTAGTGAAAACGATGCAATTTGGGTAGAGGGTGTTGGTTCACTATCGCTAATTAACGCTCCGGGTGGAGACCCTAATGTTAATTCAGCAGGAAGAGTAGCTTGCATGTTTAAAGACGGAGTCTCTTTTTATGCAGATCTAGATATTATTGAAGATTGTGAAGACATTATTCTAGACAAACCACTAATCCAAACAACTATAAATAACAGTAAAGTTATTAGTAGCCCAATTGTAAACGAATTTTCTGTAATTAATATTGAGCCATTTATCACATTAGATGTCTATAACCTAAAGGGGCAACTATTGCAGCGGTTTAATTTAAACCATCAAAACACACTGCCTTTAAACCTTTCAAGCTATAAAGCGGCCATGTATCTAGTAGTTTTAAAATCTCAGGATACTGCCCATCAGGTTTTAAAAGTGCTTGTTCAATAATATTACACATTAATACTAAAGAGCATTTATAAATATTAAAAATCCCGGATCCAAATAGGATGCGGGATTTTTATGCTTGGTATATTTTAATGATAACCTCAAGCTTTGCAAGAAAGGATGAGGTTAAAATATATTTTATAAACCAAGTCTAAACATTAGATCTATACCAACAAAAGGAGCTGCAGCAAACTCTGAGTTTCTTCTATCTGTGTCTTTTCTGTTACCGATTTGTTTTGTAAGTACTTGTACAACACTTGCGGCATTTTTATCATAAAGAGCATAATCTGTAGTATCTAGACCAACTCTTGCACGTACAATAAACATATCATTTAAAAATCCGTAGGCTGCAAAAGCAGAAAGACGAATAGACTCTTCTTGTACATAAAAATCTGAATTTCTTTCATTAGAAAGGTTATAAGATTTAACTGAAGATAACAAGTTAGCTCCCAAACTAAAGGCATCTGTCAAAGAATAGTTTACATCTGCTCGTATTGGCAGAGTGGCATTTACATAAAACTTACCATTTTTTGATTTGTACCAAAGACCAATTATTGGTGTAACGGTAGTTCCAAAATTTTCTGATGATACATAAGCTCCAAATTTAAGAACCTTTCTACTAGAATATTTTTTTTCTAATAGTGCAAGACCACCGATCTGGAAATCATTTGCTCCAAGATTGCTAAAATCTGAGGCAAGTTTTGGAAGGGCTACATAGGTACCACTCCACTTATTACCATGTTTGATCTTCATACCTAGATTGAGTCTTGTCATGATTAAATTCTTGCTTCCATCCACAAAATCATACTGTGATTCACCAAAATCAAAAAACATATTACCTAGGCCTGTACTTTCATAGGTAAAACCTGCAAGAATAACAGCCTTTTGAGTAATTGGTATGGGCATGTAGAGTTCAATGTTGGTGTTGCTAACATCTGTCTCCAGTGAATCAACAACATTTCCAAGGGAAGCCTGCGAGTGAGAGACTTTAAGAATATCAAGATAATCCTGAGCGTTTACCATAGTTGCGCAAGCAAAAAGGGTAATAAAAAGTATAATTTTTTTCATAATGTAACGGTTTGTTTTGAAACTAATTTGTTTGTTAATTAAGGGTGTAATTTAAACAATAAATAATAAAGAACTGATATATTTCGATAATCTATGATTTATATATCGAATTATGAGAATTATAAAAAATAAAAAGAGCTTGTTATTTTTGTTTAACTTTAACATTAAACCATGAAACATTATTTACTTTTACCATGTAACCATAACGGTCAAAGAAGCTAAAAAAACCACAAATATATGTTTGGACTATTTAAAAAGAAATCAGAAAAACAGACCTTAGAGGCTGCATATCAAAAACTTACTAAAGAATCATTTGATCTTTCCAAAACAAATAGAAAAGCTAGTGATCAAAAAGCCTATGAGGCTGAACAGGTAATGAAAAAACTAGAATCGTTAGCAAAAACACCTTCATAAATATGGCTACAGCCAGCGATACTTTTACTGAAAGAGAACTTGACCGTATCATAGAAATGGCCTGGGAAGACCGCACACCCTTTGAGGCTATACTATTTCAATTTGGGCTTCCAGAAAAGGAGGTCATTAAAGTAATGCGTGGAAACCTTAAGGAATCTAGTTTCAAACGCTGGAGAAAACGGGTAAATAGTGGTGTGAGTCAAAAACATCTTAAAAAAAGAAACCAAGACATTACACGTTTTAAATGCTCTAGACAAAAAGCCATCTCTGGCAACAAGATAAGCAAGCGTTAAATGAAATTACCTGAAGATAAAACCCTCACCTTTCCAACATCATATAAGGAGATTCTCAAACGCATTGACGCCATAGATCCTCTAAAATACAGAGCTTCTAGAAACTATATCAATGGCGCTGTATCCTATTTGTCTCCCTACATCTCTAGAGGTGTTATTTCTACAAAATTTATTTTTGACGAAATTTTAAAAAAAGGGCACCATCCCCAGCAGGCAGAAAAGTTTATTCAAGAATTGGCCTGGCGAGACTACTGGCAACAAGTATGGATTGCCAAAGGGGAGGCTATAAACCAAGACATAAAGCACACTCAAGCACCTGTATCAAATACAGAAGTGCCAAAAGCAATCTTGGAGGCTACCACAGGTATAAATGCTATAGATAGCGCCATACAAGAGTTTTACAAAACGGGATACCTGCACAACCACCTACGAATGTATATAGCTGCCATTTCATGCAATATGGGCCGCAGCCATTGGAAAACCCCAGCAAAATGGATGTATTATCACCTACTAGATGCAGATTGGGCAAGCAATGCGCTAAGTTGGCAATGGGTAGCGGGAGCTAATGCCAATAAAAAGTATGTAGCCAATCAAGAAAACATTAATACCTATTGTTTTACCAATCAAAAAGACACTTTCCTAGATATACCCTATGAGGCTTTTAGTGATATGGCTGTTCCAGAGGTTTTAAAACAGACAAGCCCTTTTGTATTAAGAACACCTCTGCCAAATAAAGGCCCAATTAAAATAGCGCAGAACCTGCCAAGTTGTATTTATACAATGTATAATCTTGATCCCCTCTGGAAAGAGGATATCTCTGCAAACAGAATTTTGCTATTAGAGCCCTCTTGTTTTGACAAATATCCTGTGTCACAAAAAACCCTTGATTTCATTTTAGACCTGGCACATCAAAACATACCAAACATTCAAATTTATGTAGGTGAATTTTCTAGTTTGCAACAGCAATATGGACTAACTAACTTATTTTTTAAAGAACATCCTTTAAACAAACATTTTATAGGGACGCAAGACTCTAGAGATTGGATGTTTGATGTTAAGGGTTACTTCCCTTCATTTTTTGGGTATTGGAAAAAATGTAAAAAACAAATTACCTATTGAGCACAAAGCCAATCAATATTGTATGGCTTAAGCGTGATCTTCGCACTCAAGATCACCAAGGGTTTTCTTGTGCAGAAAATGCCAATATAGACTACCGTATTGTTTATTTTTTTGAACCTAATATAATTACCTACCCAGATACCAGTGATCGCCACCTGCAGTTTATATATCACTCTATTAAGGCCATAAATAAAACCCTAGCCCCTTTTAATAGATCTGTAGATGTTTTCTACGGATCTGCAGAAGTTATTTTTGAACATCTAAGTAGCAGTTTTGATATCCATCACATATATAGCTACAGAGAAAGTGGTACAAAAACAACCTGGCAGCGTGATAAGAAGGTAGCCTCTTTTGTAAAAACAAATAATATTTGTTGGAAAGAATTTCAACGCGATGGCATTTTAAGAGGTATTAAAAACAGAATTGATTGGAGCAAACAGTGGCACTCAAAAATGCATACACCGGTGTTGCAAAATAATTTCTCTATTACAAGTCAGAAACCGTTATCGCATCCTTTCCTACTTCCTGAAAAATTGGAGCTAAAACTTAATGACTACTCAAAATACTACCAACCAGCTGGAGAGGGTAATGCATGGCGTTATATAAAATCATTTGCAGAAAAAAGAGGATTTAATTACCAAAAACATATTTCTAAACCCGCTCAAAGTAGGCTAAGCTGCAGTAGGCTATCTCCTTATTTGGCTTGGGGAAACATGAGTGTAAAACAAGCATTTCAATACATAGGTACTCACCCATCTGGCACAAAAAACAGCAAAGCATTTTCTGCCATGCTTACCAGGTTGCATTGGCATTGCCATTTCATACAAAAATTTGAGGTAGACTGCAGCTATGAAACCCATTGTATAAATAGTGGCTATGAGCTTTTAGAGCACACAAAAAATGAAGCTTTTATTAAAGCCTGGAAAACAGGGAATACAGGAATCCCTTTAATAGATGCATGTATGCGAGCGGTAGAAGAAACTGGGTGGATAAACTTTAGAATGCGCGCCATGGTAGTTTCTTTCTTAACCATGAACCTAGATCAAGATTGGCGAGAGGGCACTTACCACCTAGCAAGACAGTTTTTAGATTATGAGCCAGGTATTCATTATCCACAATTCCAGATGCAAGCAGGCACCACGGGTATAAATACCGTACGGCTTTACAATCCTGTTAAAAACTCTCAAGAGCATGATCCAGAGGGCGTCTTTATAAAAAAATGGGTTCCAGAGCTAGCCAATGTACCTCTTGCCTTTATACATGAGCCTTGGAAAATGTCTTCTATGGAGCAAACCTTTTGTAATGTGTATATTGGTGAGCAGTATCCTTTTCCAATTGTAGATTTACAACAAAGCGCTGCCTTGGCTAGAGATAAAATATGGGGACATAAAAAGCACCCAGCAGTACAAAAAGAGAAAAAGAAAATATTGCAAACACATGTAAATAAAAAACACAATGATTTACACTAAAAAAGATATTGAGCACCTAGATCGCATTAGTAGGCTAAAAATAATTAATGCTGTTACTGGTATAAAACCTGCAAACCTAATAGGGAGCATTAGTGATACTAAAATATCAAATCTAGCCATCTTCAGTTCAGTGGTACATCTGGGCAGCAATCCAGCTTTACTAGGATTTATTTCAAGGCCTCAAACCCTTGAGGTAGGACACACGCTAAGAAACATTCAAGAAAATGGATCTTATACCATAAATCATATACATCCTAGTTTTGTAAAAAACGCGCATTATACCTCAGCTAAATTTAGCCAGGAAGAGTCAGAATTTGAACACTGCGGGCTCACCCAAGAATACCACAAAGACATCTTGGCCCCTTTTGTAAAACAAAGTACTTTTAAAATGGGGATGCAGTTTATTGAAACATTAGAAATCAAACACAATGGCACGGTGATGGTAATTGGTGAAATACAAAAACTAATAATAAATGATAGTGCAATGGTTGATGATGATATAGACTTGCAGGCTAGCAATAGCGTTGGCATCTCTGGGCTTAACAGTTATTATGCTTTGAAAAAAATAGCACAATTCCCATATGCAAGAATAGAAGAATTACCTAAGTTTTAAGAATGAAAAAACAACATCTCCCTCAAAAAATATGCACAGTGTGCAAGCTTCCCTTTTCTTGGCGTAAAAAATGGGAGAAAAATTGGGAACATGTAAAATATTGCAGTAAACGCTGCAGCTCAAACAAATGAAACAGATCCATCTTATATTTCCGCACCAACTATTTAAGGAGTCACCACTTTTTGACATAGATGCTCCTATGTACCTAGTTGAAGAATATTTATTTTTTAAACAGTATCCTTTCCATAAACAAAAAATAGCCTTCCATAGAGCTACTATGAAGCGCTATGCAGATTTTCTCACAAAAGAGAAAAACAGGGAGGTTACCTACGTAGAATCTATCCAAAAAATTTCAGATATAAGGGAGCTACTACCAGCGTTAAAAAAACAAGGCATTAGCCACATAAACTATATAGACCCTACAGATAACTGGCTTAACAAAAGAATACAAGAAGGCTGTAAAGCTTTAGGTATCTCTTTTAAAACAATGGAAAACCCACTTTTTTTAAACACAAAAGAAGACTTGATTCCCTTTTTTGGAAAACATAAAAAGAAATACCACCAAACAACTTTTTACAAAGAGCAACGAAAAAAGCGAAACATACTAATGGATCAAGAGGCAAAGCCAATGGGAGGCAAATGGACCTATGATACAGAAAACAGAAAGAAATATCCAGCAAAAAAAATACCGCCTGCCATTTCATTTCCAGATGTAGACTCCTACACTGAGGAGGCAAAACAGTATGTAAACTCTCATTTCTCTAACCATTTAGGAAGTCTTACCCCATATGCCTTATACCCTACTAGTTTTGAAGCTACAAAATCATGGTTACAGCAATTTTTCGAGCAACGTTTTATGGAATTTGGGGTATATGAAGATGCAATAGTGGCAGAAAACTCTATTTTAAATCATAGCGTATTAACACCAATGCTTAATGTGGGTTTAATTACTCCCTCAGAAATTATTGATGCTTGTTTGGATTTTGCTAAAAAAAATAAGGTTCCTATAAACTCTACAGAGGGTTTTGTGCGTCAAATTATTGGGTGGAGAGAATTTATACGAGGTATTTATGAATCTAGAGGTAGCCATGAGCGCACCACTAATTATTGGAATTTTAAAAAGAAAATACCAGCCTCTTTCTATGATGGGACAACAGGTATACCTCCTATTGACCAAACCATAAAAAAAATACTAGAGACTGGATATTGCAACCACATAGAACGCCTAATGATTTTAGGAAACTTCATGATGTTATGTGAGTTTGATCCAGATGAAGTATACCGCTGGTTTATGGAACTATTTATAGACTCCTATGACTGGGTAATGGTTACCAATGTGTATGGCATGAGTCAATACGCAGATGGAGGACTAATGGCTACCAAGCCTTACATAAGCGGCAGTAACTATATCATAAAAATGAGTAATTATAAAAAAGGTGATTGGCAGGCTACCTGGGATGGCTTATTTTGGAGGTTTATGCATACACACAGAGCCTTTTTCTTGTCAAACCCACGCCTTGGAATGCTAGTGCGTATGTATGATAAAATGCCCCAAGAAAAACAACAAACCCATCAAGAAAATGCGATGCTATATCTAGATGGGTTAGAATGATATATTACAAGTGCTTGGTTATTTTTTTACTTAGTGGGCTTGTTATAGAGTAATAGTGGTCTATCAATGTTCCTTTGTCACTAACAATGTACTTCTGAAAATTCCATTTTACGGTAGAATCTCTTTTACCGTTTAAGGTCTCACAGGTAAGGAAGGTGTATAAAGGGTGTTGATTTGCCCCTTTTACATCAACTTTTTCTGTGACTAAAAATGTCACCCCATAATTAACTTGACAAAAGCTTTGTATCTCAGCAGCATCACCAGGTTCTTGTTTTCCGAATTGATTACAAGGCACTCCAACAACAACCAGGGTATCTTTATAGGTATCACTTAACTTCTGTAATTCCTTATACTGTTTTGTGAAGCCGCACTTAGAGGCAACATTTACAAAGAGTATCTTTTTACCTTTAAAAGAAGAAAAATCAATAGCCTTACCATCTATGGTATCAATAGCTATGTCATACACCGTATGAGCTTTTTTATCCTGTGAAGACAGGCGGTTTTTATTTGGTATATCTAAATTCATGGGAGTTGTTTTAAAAATAGAAACTATTTTTTGTTAATATGGGTACTCAACAAAGTTTCTTGGTGTTTCATAGAGCTTGATTTTAAGTTCCAAATCAGAAGCTAGTTTAGGTTTAAGCAAGTTGTAAATGGAAATAGCAATATTTTCTGCCGTTGGATTTACATCCTTAAACTCTTGGGTGTCTAGATTTAGATTTTTATGGTCATACCTATCTAGTACATATTTCTTTATTAGGTCAGACAATATTTTTGTGTCTATCACATACCCTGTTTCTGGGTCACATTGTCCAATCACCTTAACCTCAAGGTCATAATTGTGCCCATGATAATTTGGGTTGTTACATTTTCCAAAAACATCTTTGTTTTTTTGATCGCTCCAATTCTTATTATGTAAACGGTGTGCGGCATTAAAGTGCTCGCAACGTACAATAGCTATTTTATTCATGTTGGTACAAATTTTATATGGTAAATGTATCTGTAATATTCCTCTAATATACCTTACAAAACGTTAAACATTGTTTTTTAACCATCAATAAAACAATATTTTTGCTTTTTAAAATCTTAAACATCACTTAACAGCAAACCATGAAACAAAAATCACCATCCATACATATCATAGGAGGAGGAATTAGTGGATTAATTGCTGCTAGGGTTTTAGAAGAACACGGGCTATCGGCTACAATAATTGAAGCCACAGATAGACTTGGCGGGAGAGTAAAAACAGATGTATTAGATGGATATAGCCTAGATCATGGGTTCCAAGTCTTATTAACTGCCTATCCGGCTGCAAAAAAATACCTAGACTTTGATGCCTTGGCATTGCAAGAGTTTTTACCTGGATCTGCTATATTTAAAAATGGAAAACAAAAAATTATTGGAGATCCTTTAAGAAACCTATCACTTTTAATCCCTACCCTATTCTCTGGAATTGGAACTGTAAATGACAAACTTAAAATACTAGCTTTAAACAGAAGGTTAAAGAAAAAATCAATTCAAAACATATTTGCTGAAAAAGAACAAACAACACTTGCGTATCTGGAAAATATTGGATTTTCTGAAACTATAATAACAGATTTCTTCATCCCTTTTTTTAGCGGAATTTTTCTTGAAAACAAATTAGACACCTCTAGCAGAATGTTTGAGTTTGTTTACAAAATGTTTGGAGAAGGGAATGCCGCTTTGCCAAAGGATGGCATACAGGCCATACCCAAACAATTGTTTGAGAAATTAAAAAACACAACTTGCGTCTTCAATACAAAGGTAAAAAGTGTAGAAAACGGTAGTATCATACTTGAATCTGGAGAGATTATAAAAAGTAACTTTACAATTATTGCAACCCAGGCCAGTGGGCTGGTTTCTAATTTAAAAAACCAAGCTACGCTTTGGAAATCTTGTGATACCCTTTATTTTGAGGTAACAAAAAGAGAGATTAGAAAACCATTAATTGGTCTTATCGCGGCTCCCAATGCACTTATAAATAATATCTTTTATCACACAAGTCTTCAAACGAGTGCTACAGCAACAAAAGAGCTCCTATCTGTTACGGTTGTAAACAGACAAAACCTAACAAATAAGCAGCTAGTTGCAAAGGTTCAAAAAGAGCTGAAAGAACTATGTAATATAGATTCTTGCACTTTTATAAAACAGTATAACATACCAATGGCTTTGCCAAAACTACAAGACATACAGTATGAAATGCTACCCTCTGAGACAAGACTTACAGAAACTATATTTCTTGCAGGAGATACGCAGTTAAACGGATCATTAAACGCCGCAATGATTGCAGGAGAGCGCGCAGCCCTTGAGGTAATAAATCTATCTAGGTAAGGCTTTTATTGTAGCGGATATATCACCATAAAAAAAATCTCGATAGTAGCCTATCGAGATTTTTATTTTATAACTAGATTATTTTACAAACCACTTATATACCCGCCATACATATCTTTAAACCTAACACCATCTGTTAAGTTGTATTTACTCAACTTTTTTAGTTCCACTAGGGCCCATAAAATAAATTCTTTCATAAATGGAATATCATCATTGGAAATTTGTGGAGCGTAGGTATGTATTAAATCATCGAGAGGCTCTATTCTATCCAACTGTAATTGATACTCTTGGTCATCCAAAGTATCAAGAAGCTCAAAGCTAGATTGCTCAAAGAACCAATTTACAAGTTCTTGATAAGGGTCTTTGTCATCTTGTTTTTGCAGCTTTTCTATCTTAGGAAAATAAAGTAAAAATTGAGTTTTAACAGCATCTGCAATTAATTGCTTAGCCACTTCATTGGCACCTTCCTGCTCACCTTCGTACACCAATTCAACTTTACCTGTAATAGAAGGTATGACTCCTAAAAAGTCACTCAACCGAACAGCTGTTTCTGAATTTCCGTTATTTAAACCCCTGCGCTCTGCGGTGCTAAGTAAGTTTTGAAATGCAGTAATACTTAATCTAGCACTAACGCCACTTTTTGAGTCTATAAATTCACTCTCACGAGCCTCAAAACTAATTTGTTCTAATATGTCTTTTGCCAACTCTGGGACATATACATTTTCTTTCTCTGCTGCTGCAGCCGCAGTTTCTTGGGCCGTGATAATTCTAGCAGTCTCTAGAGTTTGCGGATAATGGGTTAGTATCTGAGACCCTATTCTGTCTTTAAGCGGCGTTACGATACTACCTCTGTTGGTGTAGTCTTCAGGGTTTGCCGTAAACACAAATTGAATATCTAGTGGCAACCTTAGAGCAAAACCTCTAATTTGAACATCTCCTTCTTGTAATATATTAAAAAGGGCAACTTGGATACGGGCTTGCAAATCTGGTAATTCATTAATAACAAAAATACACCTGTTGGCCCTTGGTATCATCCCAAAATGTATCACTCTGTCATCAGCATAACTTAATTTTAAATTTGCAGCCTTTATAGGATCTACATCACCAATAATATCTGCAACGGTAACATCTGGAGTCGCTAATTTTTCAGAAAAGCGCATATCTCTATGAAGCCAAGTAATAGGAGTATCATCTCCTTTCTCTGAAATTAAATTTTGTGCAAATCTAGAAATAGGTTTAAAAGGGTCGTCATTTATTTCACTACCTGCAACTACGGGTATATATTCATCCAAAAGGGTGACCATTTGTCTTGCCAAACGAGTTTTTGCTTGCCCACGAAGCCCCAATAAGTTAATGTTATGCTTTGATAAAATGGCGCGTTCCAGCTCTGGGATAACTGTATACTCATAGCCGTGTATGCCCTCAAACACGGTTTGCTTTTTTGTTAACTTTAGCAATAGGTTGCTACGCAATTCATCTTTGACTGATTTGTATTGGTATCCAGATTTTTTAAGGGCTCCGAAAGTTGTATTATTTTGTATGTCCATATGCATTATGTGTGGTTGTGCTTGTTATTATTTACAAGCTCAACAAGCTAGTTGTGTATTATTGTCTAAGGTTTCGTTTTCTATTGGTTTCGTAATCTGTAAAAATCATTTCTCCCAGCCCTTGCAAACCGGTATAAAAAGATTTTCCTTGATTGGCCTGAGTGAATTGATCTACAAATTGTTGCAAATATGGGTCACTGGCAATCATAAAAGTAGTGATAGGAATATGTAATTTTCTTGCCTGGGCGGCCATCATATAACATTTATTTACAATATGTTCATCTAGACCATTACTGTTTTTGTAATATGTTCCGTCGGGCAAACGCAAACAACTTGGTTTACCATCTGTAATCATGAAAATTTGTTTGTTGGTATTTCTTTTTCTTCTGAGCATATCCATTGCCAATTGTAATCCTGCAACCGTATTGGTATGGTAAGGCCCCACATTTAGATAGGGTAAATCTTTTATCTTAATAGGCCAAGCATCATTACCAAAGACTAAAATATCGAGGGTATCTTTAGGGTATCTGGTGGTTATGAGCTCACTGAGCGCCATAGCTACTTTTTTTGCAGGAGTAATTCTATCCTCTCCGTACAAAATCATAGAATGACTAATATCTATCATAAGTACGGTACTCATTTGAGATTTATGCATAGACTCCTCTACTACAAGATCATTTTCAGTAAGGCGGAAATCTCCAATACCGTTATTGATTTGAGCATTTTTAATACTTTCGGTCATGGATATTTGATCCATGGCATCACCAAATTGATACTGCCTAAAATCACCAGATTGTTCATCGCCAGTGCCAAGGTGTTTGGTTTTATGATTTCCTTGCCCAGAACGCTTGATGTTGCCGAAGATTTGTTCTAAAGCACGTTTTCTTAAAGCTCTTTCTAATTTTTCTGTAATAGATAGTTTTCCATCACCTTGTCCAGGTCCATTGGTTCCATCTTGCTCAAACTCTTCTCGTATAAAGCCGCGATCTTTTAATTCTTGAATAAAATCATCAATGGTGTAATCATCTGTGGTAATCTCATACTCTTGATCTAACTGGCGCAACCAATCTATAGCTTCATCAAAATCACCAGAGGTATGGGTAATGAGTTCTTGAAAAACACCAAATAAACGATCAAAGATAGATTCCTGTTTTGCACTGTGTTTGGTGAATATAAATCCAGATTTTTGGTGCTGTAATGGTGTATGCTTTGAGGGTTTATTCATGCTTATAAAATTACGGCTTATTCTGTATATTTAAAAAACACAAACGTTAAACTGCTATTAAAAAACGCTTTGCAATACCCTAAAAAAATTTAAGTGTATTTTAAGAATTCAAAGGCAAGTATCACGTTTTGCTTGTTTATATTTAGTACTTATATTTAAAGGAAAACCAAGCCATGAAAAAAAGTCTACTACTGTTGCTTATTTGCATCTCAGCCACCGTTATATCTCAAGAATTACCTATAAACTACTTACAGGATTTGGAGCCAAGAAATATAGGCCCTGGAGGCATGTCTGGCCGTGTTACGGCTATAGATGTTGTTCTCAATAACCCAGAGGTAATGTATGTAGGTACGGCCTCTGGTGGTTTATGGAAATCTAACAGTGGTGGTGTTACTTGGAAACCAATTTTTGATAACGAAAAAACAGCCTCTGTTGGAGCCCTAGCAATTCAACAATCTAACCCCGCTGTGATTTGGGTAGGAACTGGAGAGGGAAATCCAAGAAATAGTCTAAACGGCGGCTATGGTGTCTATAAATCCATAGACGGTGGCCACTCTTGGAATGCTATGGGATTGGAGAAAACAAGGCATATTCATAAAATACTCATAGACCCAAGCAATCCAGATACAGTGTATGTTGGCGCAATTGGTTCTCCTTGGGGTGAACACGAGCAGCGGGGAGTATATAAAACTACAGATGGAGGGAAATCATGGAAACAAATTTTATTTCAGAACAACAAAACGGGTGTTGCTGATATGGTCATGGACCCCACAAATCCAAACAAGATTATTGTTGCCATGTGGGAGCACAAAAGAGATCCTTGGTTTTTTACATCTGGAGGAGAAGGTTCTGGAATTTTCATAACTCATAATGGTGGTTCAACCTGGGAAGAGCGCACTCACAAAGACGGGCTGCCAGAGGGAGACCTAGGGCGCATTGGACTGGCCATAGCTCCAAACAAACCAAATATAATATACGCCTTGGTAGAGGCCAAAAAAAATGCGCTGTATAAAAGTACAGACGCAGGATTTACCTGGACAAAGACCAATGATAAAAGCGATATTGGGAATAGACCCTTTTATTACAGTGATATATTTGTAGACCCTCAAAATGAAAATAGAGTGTATTCTGTGTTTACATATGTTAATGTAAGTGAAGATGGAGGTAAAAACTTTAAACAACTTATGCCTGCCTATGGTGTGGATAACGGAGTACATCCAGATCATCACGCCTGGTGGATACATCCAAGCAACGGAAATTTTATGATAGATGGTAATGATGGCGGCATGAATATTACCAGAGATGGAGGAAAAACCTGGCGCTTTATTGGCAATATACCAGTAGCGCAATTTTATCATATCAATGTAGATAACGAGTTCCCATATAATGTATATGGTGGTATGCAAGATAATGGTAGCTGGAGAGGTCCTGCCTATGTTTGGAAAGACCAGGGCATAAGAAACAGCTATTGGCAAGAAATAAGTTTTGGTGATGGGTTTGATGTTGTCCCAGACAGGGATGATAGCCGCTATGGCTGGAGTATGAGCCAGCAAGGCTCTGTTAGCAGGTATGATCATCTAACTGGAAACAACTACACGGTAAAACCAACCCATGAAGATCCAGATGTTACCCTCAGATTTAACTGGAATAGCGCCATAAACATTGATCCTTTTGATGCAAGTACCATATATTTTGGGAGCCAATTTGTGCATAAATCTATGGACAAGGGGCTTACTTGGAGTGTGATTTCTCCAGATTTAACCACCAATGATCCAGAAAAACAAAAACAAAGTCAAAGTGGCGGGTTAACTATGGATGCAACAGGCGCAGAGAACCATACCACCATTTTAGTGATTGAGCCTTCAACATTAGAAAAAGAGGTGTTGTATGTTGGTACAGATGATGGCCGCGTGCATGTGAGCATAAATGCAGGAGGCGCTTGGGAGGAAATCTCAAAACTACCTGGTCTTCCAAAAGGAAGTTGGATTACCCAGATTAAAGCAAGTAATAAAAATAAAGCCGAAGCGCTTCTAGTTGCAAACAATTATAGACGTTTTGATTACACACCATATGCATACCGCACCACAAATTATGGACGTTCTTGGACCAGAATTTTAGGTCCAGAAGACACCCAGAGTTATGCCCTTTGCATTATAGAAGATCCTCTAGAAAAAAACCTGCTGTTTTTAGGAACAGATGATGGGTTGTATTACTCTACCAATGCAGCAAAAACTTGGACCAAATGGACACATGGATTCCCAACGGTACCTGTAAAAGATTTGGTAATTCAAGAAAGAGAAAATGACCTGGTAATAGGTACCTTTGGTCGTGCTGCCTGGGTATTGGATGACATTAGCCCACTAAGAGCTATTGCCAAAGAAACTGCCATTTTAGAACAAAGGCTGAAAGTATTTACGCCTCCCACAGCATATCAAGCAGCCTATCAGCAGCCAACAGGCAGTAGGTTTGGCGCAGATGCAATGTACCAAGGAGAAAACAAAGCTTTTGGGGCGCACATTAGCTATTGGTATAATGCAAAACAAACAACTACAGAAACTCAAGACAGCTCTGAAGAGCAAAAGCCGTCTAGTGATTCTATATTCATGAAAATTTATGATAAAGACCGTTTGATTAGGACTCTTAAAAGAAAAGTTCCAGATAGTTCTGGTATTTACAAATGGACATGGTATTTAAATGAAGCCGGGGGAGATAGACCCTCAAGAAAAATAAGAAAAAGAAAAAATGAACCAAGTGGCAGCAGTGTAAAACCAGGAAACTATAACGTTGTTTTATCCAATGGTGGTGTGATTACTCAAACTACCATTACCGTGGCTAGCGATCCAAGGTTAGCTGTTTCTCAAAAGGCAATTGACCAAAGGTATGCAACTTCAAAAAAAGTTCAGCAGATGACTCAAATTGCTGCAGATGCTGTAAAACAATTGGTAGAAAGTAAAAACACCGCAACTAATTTTAGTAAAACACTAAAAAAAGAAGACAAAAAGCTTCATAAAGATGCTATTGATTTAAGTGCTAAAATTTCAGAAACTATAGAAAATCTTATCTCGCTTTATATAGGTAAAGAAGATAAGCGCCAGGGTATTACTAGAAATCCTGAGGTTACGGTATTAAATAGAATTAGAACAGCAGGCTGGTATGGTGGTAGCCGCCCAGATGGCATCACCCAAACAGAGATAACACTACTAAAACATGCACAAGACCATCTCAATGATGCCCTTGCTAAAACCAATGCGTTTTTTGAAAAAGATTGGTTGGCTTATAAAGATACCATGACTAATGTAAAGACAAAACCTTTTAAAGACACCAAGATATTTAGTAAGAATTAAAAAAAGTAACACCTAACCCTTAAATTATATTTTAAAGAAATGAAAAAAACGATTGCACTACTGCTTATTACGCTTGTAACAATTCAAACCACAAAGGCACAAGAAAATGGCCAAGATGAATTTGGATCTTGGATGATGTTTTTTGGAAATGCACGCCTGTCAGAGAAAATTAGTATCTCTCCAGAGGTGCAGTATAGAACCTATGAGTTTGGTTCAAATTTTAATCAGTTACTGCTAAGAACGGGAGTAAATTGGCATATAAACAAAAGTACAACCGCTAGTGTAGGGTATGGATATATTTCTACAGACGGAACCTTCAGTGAACCAACTGGTGAGCAAAACACCCTAGAGCATAGACTATATGGGCAGTTTACTAGTAAAAATACTTTGGGCAAATTTAAGGCAACACACAGGTACAGGTTTGAACAGCGTTTTATAGACAGCCCAATATCTGGCAATGACATACAATATAGAGTGCGGTATTTACTAAGAGTCTCCTACCCTATTTACAAAAATTGGTTTGTATCTGCCTATGATGAAGTTTTTATCAATTTAAAAGAACCAGTTTTTAGTCAAAACAGATTATATGCGGCAGTAGGATATCATTTAAATAGTAATATTACTGCGCAGGTAGGGTATTTAAAAAATCATTTTACGGGCAAAAACTATGATCGTTTTCAAATAGGTATTTGGTATAAGCTTGATCTTAGAGATAAAAAGAAGTAATCAAGTCTATAAAATCAAACTACTTAATGCATTGAAGCCCTATGTGTTTTGTTTTAAAAAAACGATACATCTTTTTTTTGCCGAAAGGTTAAATTGTATATTACACTATCATAAATATTTAAATATTAAACCCATGAAAAATTATATTCTACTGGCTATGCTCGTATTATTGAGTGCATCTAGTTGTAAAAACGATACTTCTAAAAAAACAAAAAAAGCAGACGGTGAATCTCATGCTGCTATGATTGAGTCAACCTTAAAGCAGGACACAGAAACAATAAAACTAAAAGTAATTCTAGAGTCTAAAGGAGAAAAAAAATCTAAGGCAGTAGCATACTTTGTACAAAAAGGTGAAATTGTAACCTTAGATTTTAAAACCAAAGGTCTTACTCCTGGCTTGCACGCAATACACATTCATGAAAAAGCAGATTGCGCATCACCAGATGGAAAATCTGCAGGAGGACACTGGAATCCAACCTTTGAAAATCATGGGCAATGGGGTTCTGAAAAAGGATACCACAAAGGAGATATCGGAAATTTCACCGTAGATAAAAATGGTACTGGAGCTATTAGTATGTCTACAGACCAGTGGTGTATTGGCTGTGATGATCCAGCAAAAAACATATTGGGCAAGGCAGTTATCGTGCACCAAGGTGAAGATGACCTTATATCTCAACCCTCTGGAGCTGCAGGAGCAAGAGTAAGTTGTGGTGGAATTATAGAATAATAACTACAGAAAAGCAAAAAACGCTTTACATATCTGTAAAGCGTTTTTTTATGTATAATTTTAAAAAAAAGGCATAAAAAAAGGCAAGCTACCTACATCACACTGCTACGACCATTTACCCTTGCTGCGTTCCCGCCCTGGGGGATTCTACAGGAGCTAGTTGTGTAGGACTTGCCAGGTGCAAATATACTCCATTTTGTAATTTTGCAAACAATTTTTAAGAATCATTTATAATAAATATCTTGCCATAGCTTTTTAAGCAATTATCCCAAAAATGGATAGTTCAAAAAACATAAAACACCAAACAACACTCATGAAATATACGACCTACCTTGCAAGCCTACTTCTAGTAATTTATTGTAGCAGTTGTGGCACAAAAAACCAAGACCCCAACACGCTATTTTCTATAGAAATTCAAGGCAATAAGAAAGCTGTTTCTAATATAGATACTGTAAAATTTAGTGTAAAAAGTAAAAAAGGAAATTCTATTGATGCGGTAAGCTATAGCGTAAATGGAGAAAAAGCATTAGCAAATGATGCCTTTCAAGGAAATTTTGACTTCTCGAACACCACTCTTGGAGATAAAGTAATAAGTGCAGAAATTAAAAGCGGCGGCAAGAGTTATCGTGTTTCAAAATCGATTACTGTACTGTCATCTATAGCGCCAATAGTGTATGATTATAAGATTTTAGAGACCTATGCTCATGATATAAGCGCTTATACCCAAGGTTTAGAATTTGTGGGCGATGTTTTGTATGAAAGTACGGGACAATATGGTGAGTCTACGCTTCGTAAAACAGATTATAAAACTGGCCGTGTAGAAAAAAACATAGCCCTTGATAGGCAGTACTTTGCAGAAGGACTTACTATTGTAAAAGATAAGTTATACCAACTCACCTGGAGAGAATCTATGGGTTTTATATACAATCTAGAAACCCTTGAAAAAACAGGGACATTTGCCTACAATAAAAGTAAGCAAGGCTGGGGGCTTTGTAATGACGGCAGCTCATTATACAAGAGTGATGGCACTAGTAAAATTTGGAAACTCAACCCAGAGACTCTTGCAGAAGAAGGCTACATAGAAATGTATACCAACAAAAGTAAAATAGATAATGTAAACGAACTTGAGTGGATCAATGGCGCTATTTACGCAAACATCTACACAAAACCTGCCATAGCTATAATAGACCCTACAAACGGTGCTGTAAAGGGTGTTATTAACCTAAAAGGGCTAAAAAAGAAAGTCACGCAACACAACAAATTGGATGTATTAAATGGTATTGCCTCTAAAGGGGAACCAAACATTATTTATGTAACGGGTAAGAATTGGGATAAGCTTTTTAAGATTGAATTTTTTGAGAAAAAGTAAGGTGTTACTCTCATTAAACTAACAGCATTGAATACTCGCAAATTTTGAGAAGCTGAACCTTAGGTCAAATCTTTGCTTTTTTACAATATTACACCCAATAAAAAGTTATATTTTTATCAAAAATTTTCTTTTATGAAGTATGTCTATGGCCTTGTATTATTTTGCTCTATAGTACTATGGAGTTCTTGCCGTAATGATTTTGAAACTGTTCCAAGCACAGGAAATCTTGAATTTTCAAGAGATACTGTTTTCTTGGATACTGTTTTCACTAATATTGGTTCTAGCACCTACAACCTTAAAGTATATAACACAAGTGATGATGATATCACCATTCCTACCATACGTTTGGGTGATGGAGAAGATTCTCAATACAGATTAAATGTTGATGGCTTACCAGGCAAGATTTTTAATGACATAAACATACTGGCCAAGGATAGTATATTTGTTTTTGTAGAAACTACCCTTGATATAGACAATCTCCCTGGAGGTGGGTTGGAGTTCTTGTATGAAGACAAAATACAGTTTGACACTGCCGGAAATCAACAAGATGTTACCTTAATAACCCTAGTTAAAGATGCTGTTTTTTTGTTCCCAGAAGACCTAGGAAATGGTATTTATGAAACATTAACTCTAGGTAGTGGTGAGCAGGCCGTTGACATAGAAGGGTTTTTCTTAGATAATACAGAGCTACTTTTCACCAATGAAAAACCGTATGTAATTTACGGCTATGCAGCCGTTGGACCGGGTGATGAACTCATTATAGACCCTGGGGCGCGTATACATTTCCATAAAAATAGTGGGTTACTAGTGGCCAACACGGCTTCCATAAAAGCAAACGGAATTCAAAGTCAAGATCTTGAAGCTATGGAGGGAGAGATTATATTTGAAAGTGATAGACTTGAACCTGCATTTGAAGATGTACCTGGACAATGGGGTACTATTTGGTGTACTGCAGGAAGCACTAACAATGAGTTTAGTTTTACTACCATTAAAAACGCTTCTGTTGGGATACTCATGGATAGCAATGATGGAGATAGAACCCTCACCCTAAAAAATACTCAAATTTACAACTCTGCCAATATTGGGCTGCTAGCCCGAACTGCAAATATCTACGGAGAAAACCTAGTGATTAACAATAGTGGTCAATCAAGCTTAGCGCTTTCTTTAGGAGGAACCTACACTTTTAACCACTGCTCTTTTGTAAATTATTGGTCTAATGGTTTTAGGTCATTTCCTGCCCTGCAAATAGATAATGGCCTGGAGACAGAAAATGGAGTTATTGCTTTTGATTTAACACAAGCAAATTTTAATAATTGTATTATCTATGGAAGTGAAAATATTGAGTTAGGCTTATTTCCTATTAACGAAAGTACCGCCTTTAACTTCTCACTCAATAGCACCCTACTTCGTTTTAATGACATTAATAACAATTTTGAAGGAAACCCTCTATATGAGTTTAATAGTACCGTGGTTGTAAACATTGACCCTGCCTTTGAAAATACAGGAGAAAATAACTTCAATATAGAAAAAAATGTCTCTGGAGCAGAGGGTATCGCAGACCCTAGTATTTCAAATCTAGTACCGCTAGATCTTAACGGTACTCCTAGGAATGATCCTGCAGATGCTGGCGCCTATCAAAGCACAGAGTTTCCTCCAGAGGGATAAAACATATCACATAAAAAAAACAGACATGGGAAAATCCGTGTCTGTTTTTTTATGACTGTAAATTAGTAGCTATAGCTTACCAAACAAATAAGGGTCTGTCACTCATCATGCTATTTACCATGATAGCAATTTCATCTAGTTTACTGTCTGAGTCGTGATTTGTAATAGCAGCGTCAATAAAATCTACAATTTGTTGCATATCTTTTTCTTTAAGACCACGAGTAGTTATGGCCGCTGTACCAACACGTATTCCGCTAGTTACAAACGGTGATTTGTCATCAAAAGGTACCATGTTTTTATTTACGGTTATGTCTGCTTTTCCAAGGGCAGCCTCTGCATCTTTACCCGTTATATTTTTGTTACGCAAATCAATAAGCATCATGTGGTTATCTGTACCGCCACTAATAATTTCATATCCCTTTTCCATAAAAGCTGCTGCCATGACAGCTGCATTATTTTTTACCTGAACCATGTAATGTAAAAACTCATCGGTAAGAGCCTCTCCAAAAGCAATTGCTTTGGCAGCAATTATGTGCTCTAGAGGTCCTCCTTGATTTCCTGGAAAAATACCACTGTCAAGCAAAGAAGACATCATACGTTTATTACCGTTTTTAAGAGTAATCCCAAATGGGTTTTCAAAATCTTTACCCATTAGTATCAGACCGCCACGAGGTCCTCGAAGTGTTTTGTGAGTGGTAGTGGTAATGACATGACAATGTGGTACTGGATCTGCAATGATTCCTTTGGCAATTAAACCTGCTGGGTGTGCAATATCTGCAAGTAATATAGCACCTACTTTATCTGCAATAGCTCTAAATCGCTTGTAATCTATCTCACGAGAATAGGCAGAAGCTCCAGCAATAATCATTTTAGGTTGTTCTTTTATTGCAATGGCTTCGATTTTATCATAATCAAGCATTCCGGTTTCTTTCTCTACACCATAAAATACTGGATTGTATAACCTTCCACTAAAATTTACGGGGCTACCATGTGTTAAATGACCACCATGAGATAAATCAAAACCTAAAAAAGTATCTCCAGGTTGTAAACAAGCATGAAAAACAGCTGTATTAGCCTGAGACCCACTATGGGGCTGCACATTTGCATATGCTGCGCCAAATAAAGCCTTGGCTCTATCAATGGCTATTTGTTCTACCTCATCAACAATCTCACAACCGCCATAATAACGTTTTCCGGGATATCCTTCTGCATATTTATTAGTAAGTACAGATCCTGCGGCGTCCATAACTTGTTGGCTGGCAAAATTCTCTGATGCAATAAGCTCCAAACCGTCTAACTGACGCTGATGCTCTGCCTGGATTAATTCAAATATTTGTTCGTCTCTTTTCATAATAAGTGTAATGCTTGGTGTTTTTAAATCATCAGAAATGGTACTATTGAAACCTAAAATAGCATCAATAATTCAAACTATTTCCGAAGAAAAAAAACAGTAAAACTATCTTTGTGTTAATTAAACATCAAAAATAGTAAAAGCAATCGTTACCTATTCTTAAAATTATATATTTGATGTAGATTTTACTAACAGAAATTAACAACTATGCCTTTAACTGCAAACGACCCCTCAAGAGTTTCATGGATTGATGTTCCACAAAACAGTGATTTTCCTATTCAAAACATCCCATTTGGTGTGTTTTTAACACGTGATGACATCATCACAATTGGCACCCGTATTGGTGATACCGCTATAGATTTAGGTGCTTTACACCAACTTGGATACTTTAAAGGAATTGACCTTACAGAAGATATTTTCCTTCAAGATAGTTTAAATGATTTTATTGCAGATGGACGCAAAACATGGCGACTTGTAAGAAATCGTATCAGTGATATTTTCTTGAAAAGCAACCAAGAATTACAAACAAATAGAGCCCATTGTGACAAAATATTATTTGCACTTGATCAAATTGAAATGCAGCTCCCTGTAGATGTTGGAGATTATACAGATTTTTACGCAAGTAAAGAACACGCAACCAATGTTGGAAGTTTGTTTAGAGACCCAGAAAATGCATTACTACCAAATTGGCTTCATATTCCTATTGGATACCACGGTAGAAGTTCATCTATAATTCCCTCTGGCACACCTGTAAGAAGACCTTATGGACAAACCAGACCCGCAGAAGATGGTGTTCCAGGATTTGGGCCAAGTAAATTGCTAGACTTTGAACTAGAAATGGCATTTATAACCACAGATGCAAATGATTTAGGCAAAAGAGTGCCAATTAAAGAAGCAGAAGATTACATCTTTGGTTTGGTACAGTTTAATGACTGGAGTGCCAGAGATATTCAGGCTTGGGAGTATGTACCTCTTGGACCGTTTTTAGGTAAAAGTTTTGCCTCTACGATTTCTCCATGGATTGTAACTCTTGACGCATTAGAACCCTTTAGAACCCATGGTCCTAAACAAGAACCAATGCCACTACCCTATTTACATCAAAGCGGCCCTATGAATTTTGACATCAATCTTGAAGCGTCCATAGCGCCAAAAGATGGATCTCCAACACTTGTCTGTAAATCAAACTTTAAGTACATGTACTGGTCTATGGCGCAGCAATTAACGCATCATACTGTAAACGGCTGTAACCTTCGTAGTGGTGATATGATGGGTAGTGGAACCATCTCTGGACCTACCAAAGACAGTTATGGATCTATGTTGGAGCTAACCTGGAAGGGTCAAAACCCACTTACACTCAATGATGGTAGCCAACGTAAATTTATTAATGACGGAGACACCGTTAAAATGACTGCCTATTGCCAAAAAGATGGTCTTAGAATTGGTTTTGGAACTTGTGACGGTGAAGTTTTACCTGCACAAGAATAATTAAAACCTTAGTGATTTAAGAAGGGTGACCGTAATTGGGACACCCTTCTTGTATTTTTATAGGATTGATCCTCTAAGGCTTGTCTTATATAAAATGGTATCTTTATTAAAAAAAAACGATTATGAAAAATATATGCACCCTACTCATTGCTGCATTACTATGTGTAACAGCCCAGGCTCAAGATACTTTTTCTATTATAGCCGTTGATCCTGCCACGGGTGATATTGGATCTGCAGGAGCATCTTGCGTTGATGGCGCTGCAAATTTTGGAGGCATTATAGACATTATCACTAAGATTATACCTGGCCGTGGTGGTGTAAATAGCCAAGCCTATGTATGCATACCAAACTCGAACCTAAACAATGCCATTAGCCAAATGGAAAATGGCGCAAGCCCAGATGAGATTATAGATTACCTATTGGCCAATGATGCTTGTAGCTCACAAAATTTTAATCCCGCTTTCAGACAATATGGTATTGCAGATTTTAACACCTCGGGGGAACCAAGAACTGCAGGTTTTACCGGAGATTCTACCGATGATTACAAAGAAGACATCCAAGGGCCCACCTATAGTGTGCAAGGAAATATTTTATTAGACCAAACAGTATTAAATAATATGCAAAATAACTTTAATACAGCCAGCGGAACACTAGCAGATAAATTAATGGCAGCCATGCAAGGCGCTAATTTTGCAGGAGCAGATTCTCGTTGTTTGGCAAGAGGCACCTCTTCTACCTCTGCATATTTATTGGTGTATAAAGCAGATGATGATATAGACAACCCTTTTTTACGTTTAAACATAGAAGAAATGCCATTTGGTGAAGAGCCTATAGACTCTTTGCAAATACTATACAATCAATTTCTAGGAGCCAATGATTTTGCTTTAGATGACAAACTACAGCTTTACCCTAACCCTGTAGCTGAACAGTTCACCCTAAAATATGAACCGGGAGTACTCATCAAAAATCTTAGCATTAGTGATATGCAAGGAAAAATAATACTCCAGCCAAAAATAGAAGCTTTAAATCAAGGAGCGATTACTATTTCTACTTCTAGTTTAATAAAAGGTATTTACTTCTTGCAGGTAGCTACTGTTAAGGGAATCCAAACAATAAAGTTTGTTAAACAATAAACCTTATAGAACATCTCAATAAAAAAGGTGCCCTTAAATAGGCACCTTTTTTTAATTGAATTTTGTTTTATAATTAGGTTATTTCTTGGTAGAGAGTTGCTGCTGTTGCCAATTGGTGATACCACCTTGAAGATCAAATATTTTAGTAAAACCAAGCTCTTTTAATATCTTGGATGCTTGTGCACTCCTGCCTCCTTTTTTACAATACACATATACTGGTTTGTCTTTATCAAGATGTGCTACTTTTTGTTTAAAATCTGTATCTGTAACACAAATGTTTTGTGCATCTTTAAGGTGACTAACAGCAAACTCATCTTTAGTCCTAACATCTACTAGTTGTGCACTAGGGTCTTTTAAAAGAACTTCATACATAGCTTTAGGAGCTATAACCTCTATAGTTTGAGATGCTACTTTAGTATCATTTTTTTGTGCATTTTTACAAGACACACTTGCTAGAGTTATCACTGTAGCAAAAATTAAAGTGATGTATTTTTTCATTTTTTAAATCGTTTTTTCTCCTTGCCACTCCATAAAGCCGCCCATAAGATTGTAAGCCTTTTCAAAACCAATAGAATTCATGATCATACAAGCTTGACCACTTCTGCCTCCAGATCTACAATACACATAATAACTTTTTGTTTTATCAAGGTCTTTAGCTCCCTCCATAAAGGCTCCGGCGTTCATTATATCTAGGTGCTTGGCGCCCGGAATGTGCCCTTGTTGGACTTCCTCAAGGGTTCGTACATCTAGGAGTATCGCATCAGGATCTGAGGATAGTTGCTCTGCCCATGCTCTTTGAGTTAAATCATTCATTTCGGTAGATTTTTTTTAAAAATAATAATTACCTAGTACATAAACGCCAAAAAAACCAAAAGGTTACACAGATAAAAAAAATGGCATAAAAAAGGATAGTAAAATATACAGTATATTGAAATTTTAATAGACATTTCAATCAATATTTCTTTGCTATCTTTGAAGTAACAAAGAGAAAAAGTGGTGTAGTTTGTGCCTTTTTCAGGAAACAAAAATGTAAAAGATGAATATAGTAGTAATAGATAACTATGATAGTTTTGTTTACAATCTAGTTCATTACCTAGAAGACTTAGATTGTAAGGTAACGGTTGTTAGAAACGATAGGTTTGATATTGAAAGTTTATCATTTTATGATAAAATACTACTATCTCCAGGTCCAGGTATTCCATCACAGGCAGGTCTTTTAAAACAAGTTATCACAACCTATGCAGGGAAAAAACCTATTTTTGGTGTGTGTCTAGGGCTACAGGCAATTGCAGAGGTGTTTGGAGGCACATTAAGCAACCTTCCCGAGGTATTTCATGGCGTAGCTACAAAAGCGCGTGTTATTGTTAAAGATGCTCCTTTATTTAAAAACCTAGGCCCTGAAATAGAAATTGGCAGATACCATAGTTGGGTTGTAAACCAAGATGATTTTCCCCAAAGCCTTGAAATCACCGCTATAGACAGTACGGGACAAATCATGTCTCTAAGACATAGAGAACTTAACATAAGAGCCGTGCAGTTTCATCCAGAGAGTGTACTTACACCCCAGGGAAAACAGATGATCCAAAATTGGGTAGCAATGTAAGTGGTGGTTATTTACAAAAAATAAATTATCCGTAAGGGTTAGTATAAACGTAGTTGTGAGGTACGAGCAATGATAGCTTATACCTTGTTAGCTACAGATTTCTTTTTATTTAATTTAATCATCCAATAGGTTATATATCCGCTTCCGATTATTCCCGGAACAAACCAATTCCAAATTCCAGGTAATATTTGATTCACTACAAAAAAAGCGCTAACAGCTGCAATATACCCTCCAGTCATTTTCCCTAAGTGTAATTTTAGCCAGTTTTTCTTTATTCGTTGAATGTCTTGAAATAGTTTTAAATCTCTTAATCCGAAAACAATTCCAACTACACCGAACACAGTTAAAATTATATTCAGTTTGCTATATAAAACAATTGGATATAAAATCATCGAAATCCCTGTTAGAGTTATCAAATAAGCAATGATTTTGTCAGTCTTTAATTCAAATTCTTTTTGCTTAAATCTTAAACTTCTTAGTCCACTAACTAAAAAATATGTGCTAAATAATCCGATTGAAAACAAAAATGGACTTTCATGATTTGGCAATACCGAAATGATAAAAGCTGAGATTGCAGAAAACAACATTGAAAAGAAAAAAATCTTTCCTGATTTCTTATGTGCGTTACTTCCCTTTTTAGCAATTAATGAAATCCCTCCTGTCAAAAGTGCAACTGCTCCAAGTGGTGCATGAATGTAATAAATCAATATTTCCGCTAATTTTTCTATCTCCATTTTTTTTCTTTTAGCTATCTACCGAATAAAAACAGGGGCATGTTCCTTAGTAGTTTCTTGCTGGCTAAATCTATAACCATCATAATCAAAGCCTTTTATATCATCCAGTGTTTGAGCGTTGGTATTTATAACATAGCGGGTCATACTACCTCTTGCTTTTTTAGCAAAAAAGGAAATGATTTTAAGTTTACCGTTTTTAAAATCTTTAAATACCGGAGAAATCACAGTACCCTTTATGTTTTTTGGCTGGAGTACTTTAAAGTACTCTGCGCTTGCAAGATTTAAAAATAATTCTCCTTCTTTTAGCTCTGCATTAATAGCATCAGTAACGGTTGTTCCCCAAAACTCGTATAAGTTTTTAGCCTTGTTAACACTCATGGTAGTTCCCATTTCTAGTCTATAGGGTTGCATAAGATCTAGAGGGCGCAGAACACCATACATGCCAGATAAAATGCGTAGTGTGTCATTAAGAAGATCAATTTTAGGCTCCTCAAGGCTATAAGCGTCTAGGCCTGTATAGACATCTCCTGCAAAGGCAAATACTGCTGGTCTTGCATTTTGAGGGGTAAAAGGGGTACTAAAGTCTTTATAACGCAGGTAGTTTAAATCAGCTAGCTTGTCACTAATATGCATTAAATCGCTGATAGCCTTTTTTGATTTGCCTTCAAGCTTTTTATTTAACTGTGCAGCTTGGTCCAAAAAAAGTGGTTGAGTTACTCTTTTGGTTGGGAGCTTAGATTCAAAATCTAGAGATTTGGCTGGAGATACAACAATTTTCATACAAGTGATATTTTCTATAAAAATAACAAGAAAAAAGAAATTGTACCGCTTTGATTTATGGTATTAATTAAAAAAGAAAAAAGATGAAAGTGTTTTTCAATACTAGCAAGATGTAGAAACATTAAAAAAAGCTACAAAACCAAAATCAATTGGTTGTGTAGCTTTTTGGGGTAATAATTAAGCTCTCACACAAAATTATAAGATATGTTTTTATAAAAATGTATCTAAAATAAAATCTAACTCAGATTGATCATTTTGCATGTGTAAATGCAATATTTGCGCATCTACATGCAAGCCCTGAAGCGTTGCTTTGTTATAAATTTCAATGCTATGTAATTGATGTCTTATTAGGTGCTTTATATTTTCTAGGGTCTGGTATGGCACGTTATAATCTATAGCTGAAATTCTAACTCTTCCAGTAAAGTTATCATACGCCGAGGTAAATGATGCTGTCTCTCTGTTTTTTATAATTATGTCTTCACTCTCGAGTTGATTAAATTGAATACCACCATAAAGTTCCATAATCATTTGCTCATCTTGCTCAGAGACAAAAGAATACAAATCAAAGTCAAAGTCACTAAAAGTATCATTGAAGTCTAAGAAATCTAAGCTAGAGAGAGGGTCATTCATAGAAATTCCTTTTACTTTAAAGCCATAGAATGGCTGAGATAGAAGGTATTGTGTGATAGAACTACCTGCAAAACCATTTCCTATTATAAAGATTTTATTTGAATTAATTTTTAATTTATTTGTATGTGTACGAATAAAATTAAACACGTTTTCTGCATCTTTAAAAGAAGTAGTAACCCCTTTATTATTTTGCTCAGAGGTATTTAAAAATCTATAGTTCATAGACACAAATGCTATGTTATTAGACAGGTATGCACTAATTTCATTATCTGCATAGTATGCAGCACTTTTATCTCCAGATTTAAAATCACCATCATGTATGTTGAGTATCATATCTCTATAATCAACAACATCTTGTTGGGTCACTGAGAATCCTGAAGCGCTTGGTGGAAGAAAGATATCTATAACTTGTCTTTGATCTGGACCATAAGGTACATTTTGATAAAACAATGTTCCTAAAGGAACATCTATAGCAGGTGTTGCCAAATAATCATTTAAAACAAAACTAGATAGTGTTGTTGTGTAATTTTGTTCTGTGTTGTTTGGTTGGATAGTCTCTTCTGGTGAACAAGAAAAAAGACTAATAAAAATAAGTAAGGGAAGTAGGTTTTTCATGATAAATAAATTTAGTTTGTAGGTTTTAGACTACAAATATAAATAAAACTATCAATAAAACGACTAAATGCAAATATATTCGATTAAATGCACTTTTTAGGCAAAAAAACTCCTTAATTAAATTATTCTAAATCAAAATTCGAGTGTATTATGAGATACTATTTTTGGAATAGTTACGCCATTTGTACAAACAAGCCTCCATATCCTCTGGGATTGGAGCTTCAAAACGCATAAACTCATTGGTTGTTGGATGTATAAAACCCAGGGTTTTGGCATGAAGTGCCTGGCGAGGTAATAGTTTAAAACAATTATCTACAAATTGTTTGTACTTACTAAAGGTAGTTCCTTTCAAAATTGCATTTCCACCGTAACGCTCGTCATTAAATAAAGTATGGCCAATGTGCTTCATGTGTACCCGTATTTGATGGGTGCGCCCTGTTTCTAATTTACAAGAAACCAAAGTTACATACCCAAGGTGTTCTAACACCTTGTAATGGGTTATAGCTGGCTTGCCTTTTTCTAGATCATCTGGATCAAGATATACGGTGTTTTGTAATCTATTTTTTGGATGACGCCCTATATGCCCCTCAATGGTTCCATGCTCCTCTTTCATAGCACCCCAAGCAATAGCAACGTATTCTCTCTCTGTGGTTTTATTGAAAAACTGCTTTGACAGGTGCGCCATCGCCTCCTCTGTTTTTGCCACTACAAGTAAACCCGTGGTGTCTTTATCTATTCTATGAACCAGCCCTGGTCTATCACTGCTATTATTTGGTAAGTTATCAAAATGAAACGCTAGTGCGTTAATTAGCGTGCCACTATAATTTCCATGGCCTGGGTGTACTACCATACCAGCCGCTTTATTAACAACTAGCAGCGCGTCGTCTTCATATACAATATCAATAGGTAAATCTTCAGGGGTTAGAAGCATCTCATAAGGTGGATGCTCAAAGAGTACGGTAACAACATCATTGGCCTTCACTTTATAGTTTGATTTAACTATAATGTCATTCACAAAAATATTACCGTCTTTTGCAGATTTTTGAATTCTATTTCTTGTAGCATTTTCTACCTTATTCATCAGGTATTTGTCAACCCTAAGAGGAGCTTGTCCTTTATCTGCTACAAATCTAAAATGCTCGTATAAATCATCACGCTCTGAACCAATGTTTTGCGGTCCACTAATTTTCTCCATCTTCATTTTCTTTAGTATTATCCTTTTTTTGCGTTTTAAATCTATTTAGAGAACCATCTCCAACAACAATGTCTATGACAGAGGTCTTCTGCAGTTTATCTCCGGTAGCTAATTTAATTCCTTTATGGCGTAGCTCCAGTACTTGATCGCTTATATGAGGTTTTGTAGTAACAGTTCCAATTTTAAAACCAACGGCCAATAAAGTAGGTTGCCCTTGGCGTAAGGTACGCCCTAATACCTTTGGAATACTAATTTTTACATATCCAGATGGATTTAAAGCCAAATAAATTTTACGATCTTGTTTTACCATGTGCCCTGGCCTTGGCACCTGTTCTATCACAGAGTATTTTGGATACTGCGGATTATAGTTTGCAGAATCCATGATTTCTGCTCTTAAACCTAACTCCTGTAGCGCATCATTTACCTGGACTACAGTCATTTTTGAAAGATCTGGAACGGCTATTTGCTGGCCATGATTGGTCGTTGTTTTAAGCCACCAAAACAACAAAAAGGTAAGCGTAATAAGCACTAAAAGTGCATATAATACTTGCTTAACTAGATTGGCTGTAAAGGAAGACTTCATAAATTTGATACATTGACTATTAATCTACAAAAATATGAAACCTAAAGTTAGTATCTTTCTACCTTTAAATAATATTTTCGCGAAAGCTTTATATTGCAAACGATAGCAAACATCTATTTATGATATTCTAAGCAATTTATATTTGATATGTATAAAAAAATAGTAGCCATCGCCATGGGCGGTTATTCTAGTGAGTTTGAAATCTCTTTAAAAAGTGGAGAGGTAGTCTATAATGCAATAGACAAAACCAGCTATGAGGTATATAAAGTACATGTGCTGGAAAACAATTGGCACTATGTATTGCCAGATGGAACAAAAGCAGCCGTCAATAAAGAAAATTTTGGATGCTCTTACAAAGGAGATAGCATTGTTCCAGATGTGGTTTTTAACACTATACACGGTACCCCTGGAGAAGATGGTATGCTTGCTTCTTACTTAGAGCTTATTGGCGTAGCTCAAACAAGCGCTGGTTTTTACCAAGCAGCACTTAGTTTCAATAAACGTGATTGCTTGAGTGTTTTAAAAAAATTCGGCATTAAGTGCGCAAACTCTATTTATATTAATGAGGGAGACACCATAAATACCACAGAGATAATAAAAACAGTTGGCCTACCCTGTTTTGTGAAACCTAATAGAGCTGGTTCAAGTTTTGGTATTAGTAGAGTACAAACTGCTGAAATGCTACCAAAGGCATTACTTGAGGCCTACAAAGAAGATACAGAGGTACTTATTGAGAGTGAACTTTTAGGCACAGAAGTATCTGTTGGCGCCTACGATGATAGGGGGCAAATACAGGTGTTAAATCCTACAGAAATCGTTTCAGAGAATGATTTTTTTGATTATGAGGCTAAGTATCTTGGAAAGTCTCAAGAAATTACACCCGCAAGAATTTCAGATAAAGATAAAAAAGCGGTGCAGCAAGTAACAAAGCACATCTATAAACTCCTTAACATGAAGGGGGTTACTCGCAGTGATTTTATTATACAAGATGGGATTCCATACTTCATTGAAATAAATACCACACCAGGGCTTTCTAAAGAAAGTATCATTCCAAAACAGCTCGATGATGCCCAGATACCCTTGACAACTTTTTTTACCATGCTTCTTAAAAATGCGCTTAACGGCTAGTTGTTTAGACTCTCACACTCTTGTAAAGTAACTCCTTGACTAGAAAAGGGATAAAATCTGTATCTTTACCCTATAAAATAGATATTGTGTCAAACACTTCAAAAAAAATAGCTGTATTTCCAGGATCTTTTGATCCTATAACATTGGGTCATGTTGATATTATAAATAGAGCATTACCACTTTTTGACACTATCATTATTGCCATTGGTAGTAATGCAACAAAAAAACATATGTGGACTTTGCAGGATAGAAAAACTGCCATTGAACAGCTTTTTAAAAATAACAATGCCATAAAAGTAGCAACTTATGATGGGCTAACTGCTACCTTTTGTAAAAGTCAAGGGGCTCAGTTTATCTTAAGAGGGCTGCGTAACTCCACAGATTTTGAATATGAACAAACCATTGCACAAGCAAATGATAAGGTAAATGGGATAGACAGTGTTTTTATAATCTCAAGCCCAGAGTATGGTTTTATTTCTTCCTCTATAGTTAGAGACATAGCTAGAAATGGTGGAGATTACAGCAAGCTTGTACCCTAGTCTAACATCGTTTTTAATTAGTAAAAAACTTTTAAGTTTACTTTACCTGAGATTTTTTTCTTCTCTTTACCAATGTTAACACAACCCCTACCGCTATCAAAACTAAAGAAGGGTAAAAAGTAAGCAGCGTTAAAAGACCAAAAACCAACCCATTACCCGCATCTATAATAGACAAGGCATCTAAAGCTATTACTATTAATAATGGAGCTGATCCAAAAAACAAAAGGCAAAGGCCCACTTGCAGTACTTTATGTAGATTATTCCAGAAAAGTTTAAAACGCATAGCTTGTTTTTTTATGTACACTATTACATTAAAGATACTCCTAATTATCTGATTAAGTACCAGTGAAAAATTAGGGTACAAAAAAACTCCGCTAGTTTCCTAGTGGAGTTTTTTGTGTGTAAGTTAAAATCAACCTATAGCGCGGCTACGTGCTTAGCCATGTTAGATTTTAAGTTAGAAGCTTTATTATTATGTATAATATTTTTCTTAGCTAACTTATCAATCATACCGTTGATAGAAGGCAATGTCTTCTCTGCTTCTTTTTTGTCTTCAAGTTCTTGAAAACGCTTCATCGCATTACGAGCTGTTTTGTGTTGGTAACGATTAAGTAAACGTTTTGTTTCGCTACTTCTAATTCTCTTTAATGCTGACTTGTGATTTGCCATAATTGTTTTTATTAACTTTTTTGTAGTCCGTAGGGGAATCGAACCCCTGTTACATGGATGAAAACCATGCGTCCTAACCCCTAGACGAACGGACCGTTTGTTTTTAATTCGGCTGCAAAAATACAAACATTTTTATATGCTACAAACCCTTTACAGACTTTTTTTGAAAAATTTTAATACGCCTTTGCAAACAATACTTTTCTAGCAGAAATGTTTCCTGTAACGATACACGTGCCCCCTTGATTATCAGTATCTAAGGGTATACAACGTATGGTTGCCTTGGTTTCTTTTTTTATTTTATCTTCTGTTTCAGAAGTGCCGTCCCAATGAGCAGAAATAAATCCTCCTTTTTCATTTAAGACTTTTTTAAATTCATCATAACTAGAGACCTCTGTAGTATGTGCTGTTCTGTAGTTTATAGCCTTGGCAAATAAGTTGTCTTGAATTTCTTCTAAAAGTCCTTCTACTCTAGCAACAACAGCTGTTGTTTCAACAATCTCTTTGGTAAGTGTATCTCTTCTTGCCATCTCTACAGTTCCTTTTTCTAAATCTTTAGGACCAATAGCAATACGCAAAGGCACACCTTTAAGCTCATACTCGTTAAATTTCCAACCTGGTTTATGTGTATCTCTTTTGTCAAACTTAACACGCACTCCTTTGGCGCGCAAATCCTTCATTAAATTATTGGCAAGGTCACTTACCGCGTCAAACTGCTCATCATTCCTGTAAATAGGTACAATAACAACTTGATCTGGAGCAAGCTTAGGAGGCAATACTAGCCCATTGTCATCACTATGTGTCATGATTAAAGCGCCCATTAAGCGGGTAGAAACACCCCAAGAGGTAGCCCAAACATATTCTTGTTTTCCTTCTTTATTTGCAAACTTCACATCAAAGGCCTTAGCAAAATTTTGACCTAAAAAATGAGATGTTCCTGCCTGTAGTGCCTTTCCATCTTGCATTAATGCTTCGATACAATACGTTTCTAAAGCTCCTGCAAAACGTTCACTTTCTGTCTTTAAACCTTTAACAACAGGAACCGCCATATGATTTTCAACAAAATCTGCATACACATTCATCATTTGTTCAGACTCCGCAATGGCTTCATCTTTTGTGGCATGTGCCGTATGCCCTTCTTGCCATAAAAACTCTGTGGTGCGCAAAAACAAACGGGTACGCATTTCCCAGCGCACTACGTTAGCCCATTGATTAATTAAAAGTGGTAAATCTCTGTAAGACTGAATCCATTTTCTGTAGGTATCCCAAATAATAGTTTCAGAGGTTGGACGCACAATAAGCTCTTCTTCAAGCTTTGCTGTTTCATCAACCACAATACTTCCATCTTCTGCTGTTTTAAGCCTGTAATGTGTTACAACCGCACACTCTTTTGCAAAACCATCTACATGACTTGCTTCTTTACTGAAATATGACTTAGGTATAAATAAAGGAAAATACGCATTTTGATGTCCCGTTTCTTTAAACATTCTATCGAGTTCGGCTTGCATCATTTCCCATATAGCAAAACCGTAGGGCTTAATTACCATACAACCACGAACACCGCTATTCTCGGCAAGATCTGCCTTAATAACTAGTTCGTTATACCATTTTGAATAATCCTCATCACGAGTTGTTAAGTTCTTAGCCATAGATTTGAGTTTGGCACAAATATTGTAAATATTGTTTTGATTAGTTTACTACGGCAAAACTAACTAAATTTACCATGTTCAACAATTAAAATACTACTGTTATGCAAGCATCTTTTATTTCGTTAAAAAAAATAGTTCACCTAAGTGTTCTTAGTGTTATCGCGCTGCTTTTAAATGCTTGTGGAAGTTACCCACAAACTACTTTTGAAGACAGTAACACTAGCTACAATACTCAAAATACAACACAAATCCAAGAGGTAGCGAAGGTACAGCCACCTAGTGATAGCTATTACAAACAATATTTTAATTCAAAAACAGAGGCTTACGATGCCCTTGAACAAGGTAACGTATTTACAGATATTGACGCCTACACCACTACTGGAAGCATAGATAAGGATGGATACATCGTTGAACAACAAACCAAAGAAGAGGATGAATATGGCGCTTGGGGAGAAAACAGTAAAGATATTACAATAAACATTTATGATCATTCACCAATAGTACGCTGGAACCGCCCATACTGGTGGTACGGATCGGGTTGGGGATACGCATACAACTGGTGTAGCCCTTTTTGGGGTATTGGATACGGTTGGGGATACCCTTATTATGGATACTATGGATGGGGCTACCCATACTACTATGGAGGATATTATAATAATTTCTACAACCCTTACTACGGAAATCCATACAACGGATACGCATTTAGCAGAGGCAGAAGAAACTCAGATTACTACAGTGGTAGATCATCTCTAAGAACAGATCGTTACTCCATGAGAGATGCCTCAAGAGGGGTTTCAATTGCCAGAACAAAAAACATAAGAAGAAGCACAAATAACATAACAGCTTCATCAAGCACTAGGGTTGCAAGAAAAGCCAGAACTGCAAGAAACAACCCCAAAAAAAGGTATTCTAGAAACGTAACTAACTATTCAAGTAGATCAAACACAAACACTAGAAATAATAATAATAATAATAATAATAATAATCAAAACGCTAACCAAAGAAATACTAGTAATTACAACAGACAAAGTAGCAACAGAAGCAACACAAACTCTGCCCCTACAAGAAGAAGCTCTACCATTAATAGACCGACTACAAGAAACAGCGGATCTTCTCGTAAAAAAGGATAAGATATGACCCTAAATTATTAGTTTACGGGCATCTCCTTAGCTACAAAAAAAACCTCTCCATATGCTATGGAGAGGTTTTTTACTTTTTAAATAACAGTTATGTGTTATCTCTTTAGGGTAAAGTGCCCTTTTATCTCTTTTTGTATTCCTTGTTCTGTGTACTCCACTCTAAACCAATAATCACTCGATGGTAACGCATTACCGTTATAGGTTCCATCCCATCCTGGAGTTAAAGGACTAAT